>SXGR01108300.1_pt1 | contig 52731 bp, 34 predicted proteins | sample 3174711 | NCBI WGS metagenome assembly SXGR01 (sample SAMN11356860, study PRJNA531348) | freshwater metagenome | isolation source: freshwater sample F1-60 | place: China: Fuxian Lake, Yuxi | collected 2017-12-25 | reverse complement strand
GCGGCCGGCTTCGCTCGATCCTGCGCAAGCGCGCGGGCAAGCGCGGCCGCGGTCGGGGCACAGATCATCAACAGTGGCGCAACCACTACTTCACCGAGCCGGGCTTGTTCAGCATGACGCAAGCCCATGTCTCGGCCTGTCAGTCTTCTTGTTAAGTTAATCACCAACTGGAGAGCCGGATGCGGGAGATCCGCCCGTCCGGTTCGGAGGGAGGGGCGGGTTCGATCCCCGTTCCTACCCTATCGTTTGGTTGGATGTCAGGCAATGCGGCGCGCGGCGAGTTGGGCGCGGAGGCAGAGCTCGGCGGCCTTGAAGGCGTGGGCCTGCGTCATCGCCGTCTCGGTTCGGTTGAGACAGTCGAGGATCAGTTGGCCGAAAAAACGGAAGCCGACCTGGCCGGTGGCGTTGACGTGGCGCTCGCCGGTTTCATCGACGATGTAAACGTTATCGCCCGTTTTGTCGCGGGCGACGTCGAGGTATTTGCGCAGCTCGATGTAACCCTTGGTGCCGAGGATGACGGTGCGGCCATCGCCCCATGTACCGAGGCCAGCGGGGGTGAACCAATCGACGCGGATATAGTTCGAGGTGCCGTTGTCACCGAGGAGTGAAGCCTCGCCGAAGTCTTCAAACTCGGGTTTGTCGGGATTCGCGAAGTTGCCGACGGCCGCTTGGGTGACGGTCGCATCCGTCGCGCCGGTGTAGGTGAGGAACTGTTCGAACTGGTGGCTGCCGATATCGGTGAGGATGCCGCCGAATTTCGCTTTTTCGAAGAACCACGCAGGGCGGCTGGCCTTGCTGAGGCGGTGGGGCCCGAGGCCGATGACTTGGATGACCTTGCCGATGGCGCCGGCGGCGACGAGGTCGGTGGCATACATCGCGGACTCCACGTGGAGGCGCTCGGAGAAATACACCATGTATTTGCGGCCGGTGCGGGCGACGACCGCTTTGGCTTGGTCGAGCTGCTTCAGGGAAGTGAACGGCGTCTTGTCGGTGAAGTAGTCTTTACCGGCGGACATGACACGGCAGCCGAGGGGGCCGCGGTCGCACGGGATGGCGGCGGCGCTGACGAGCTGGATGGCCGGGTCAGCGAGGATCTCGTCCAGCGACCGGGCGATTTTGGCTTGGGGGTATTTTGCCACGAAGGCCTCGATCTTTTTCGGATCGGGATCGTAGACCCATTTGAGTTCGGCCCCGGCCTCGATGAGGCCGTTGCATTGGCCGTAGATGTGGCCGTGGTCGAGGTGCGCGGCCGCGAAGGTGAATTCGCCGGACTTGACCACCGGGCTCGGTTTGCCCTGGGGGGCGTAGTTCATGCCGTCAGATTTTTGGCTCATGGAGAGATTTTATTTTCGCTGCTTCGCGCGTGGCTTTGACGAGCGCCTTGACCGCCTCGTCGACGTTGGCGCGGACTTTCTTCGCCATCAGGTCGATGAACAGGACACCGTTGAGGTGATCGGTTTCGTGCTGGATGCAGCGGGCGAAAAGGCCGTCGCAGGTAAGCACGTGGGGCACGCCCCGTTCATCTTGGAATTTTACCGTGATCGCGTCGGGGCGGGAGATGTCGCCGCGGATTTTAGGAAAAGAAAGGCAGCCCTCCTCGTAAAGATAGGCGGCAGTGCCGCGGGTGACGGTGATCTCGGGATTGGCGATCGTCATCGGCATGATGAGGTCGAGGGGCAGTTTGACGCCGTCGAGCTCCCACGTGAAATCGGGCTCCGCGTCACGGAGGTCGATCACGCAGAGCTGGAGGGCGCGGCCAATTTGCTGAGCGGCGAGGCCGATGCCTGCGGCCGCGTGCATGGTGGCGATCATCTCGCGAGCGAGCGTGGCGAGGTCGGCGTCGAAGGCGGAGATACGCACGCCTTTTTTTCGCAAGATGGGATCGTTGTAGTGAACAATTCGCAGAGACATCGGTCGGTGTAGCCGTGAGCGTGGGTTTGCATCCGACGCCCGCAAACCAATACTTAACGCCGATGAGCGCCCCTGCCCCCACGTCCACGAAGCCGATTGCCGCGATTGCGCAGGTGATCGCCGGGTTGGTGTTGGCGTCGGCGGCGTGGATGTTGCCGGCCAATCTGAAGTCGGTGAGTCCGGCGTTGCTGCGCGCTGCCGGAGCCGACACGCCGAGCTTGGGTGCCTTCGGCCGCGATCTGGTTGATTTGGAGAAGACGGGTCCGGCGGCTCTCGTGCTCGCGGCCGCGCAAGCGATGGACGACCCGCGGGCACCCGCTCTGGCGATCGCGATCGGCACGCTCTCGTCGCGGCTGCCGGCATTAGTCGCGTGGGGTGGGTGGGATCCGTTTCTCGGTCCGCTTTTCAACCTGCGGACCGACACGGGTCGGCGGGCGAGCACGCCAGTCCTGACCTTTTTCATACCGGAAGCGGCGCGGGCCAAACTCCGTGCTTACTTGGGCAACACGGGCTCCCTCGGGGTGCAGTCACTGCTGTTGACGCGCGATGTGACGACAACGGGTCGGTTCGTTCCGGCTGCGCGGGCTGGCGGACAGCCGCTGGACGCGCTGATCCTCTTGACGGGTTTGCTCTACCAAGGAGAGCGGCTTTCGCCGCCGCTCCAGCGAGAATTGCGCGCGCTCGCGGAGGCGGCGGTGACGAAGAAACAGCTCGGTGAGCTCGAGCCATTTTTCATGGACCTGCTGTCGCTCGGTCGCCGACTGGATTGGACGCAGTTATGTGAACTGCTCCGTCGGGCGGAGAGCACGAAGACGGTGAGCGAGTTTGCGCACCTCGCCCGCGTCGCGCCGGATCAGTTGCCTTTGATCTACTCGGCGGCGCTGTTTTCTGATTCGGCGGATCGGGTGGCGAGTTACTTGATTTTGTTTGGTAAGAATGGACTGGACGATCTGCGGCTCGCGCTCGGCCAAGGGCAAGGCGCAGTGCGGCTGCTGACTTCGCGCCAAGTGCCCGTCAATCGTGCGAGCGGGATCGTGCTGGATGCGGTCTCGTCGTTTGCGCTGCTGCATCCGCAGCTGACGCTCTTGAGTAAATACCTTGGCTACGCTCTGGGTGTCTGGCTCGCGCTGCGCGGGCTCGACCGTTGGTTGGACTCGCCCCGCGATTTCCGCTTGCCGGCCGCGGCGCGGCCACGGATGCGCAGCGGGCTGCTGGCCGTGCTGTTTGCGGCGTTGCTGATCGTCGCGACGGAGCCGTTTCTGGTGAAAGCGGCCCCCCCGTCGGAATTTCAGCTCCGCCTCAATCTGCCCGTGCTCATCGCCACCACTGAAATTTCCAGTCTACCGAACGCTCAACCCACCGCCTCTATGTCCACCTCCACCCTGCTCTCCATTGGTTTTTTTGCGGCGCTCCAAGTCGCGATGTATTTTGTCTGCCTCGTGAAAATCAGGGAAATCGCCCGGCAGCCGCTCCCGCCGCTCGTGAAGCTCCGGCTGATGGAAAACGAGGAGAACCTGTTCGATGTCGGACTCTACATCGGGATCGGAGGCACGGCGACGGCGCTCGTGCTCCAAGTGCTCCGGGTGATCGAGCCAGACCTGCTCGCCGCCTATGCTTCGAATCTGTTCGGCATTACCTGCGTTGCGCTTGTGAAAATTCGCCATGTGCGCCCCTACAAGCGGGAGCTCATCATTGAGTCGCAAGCCGAGGGCAAGCTCTCGTCATGAACCGCACCCTGCTGCTGATCCTCTGTGATTTTCTGCTGCTCAATCTCCTCGCGTTGACGCGTTGGGAGACTGCGGAGCCGGCGCGGGCGAAGCAGGCCCCGGTGCCCGAACTCGCGGCGAACGCTACGACCAAGGAGCAGGATCTCCTCGCCGCCCTGCGTGATTCGTTAGCCGACGAGAAGGCGTCGCGCGACCAATTGGTGGACAAACTGCAGACGAGTGATGCGGCGCTGATGGCGCGTGAACAAAGCCTCACCGCGCTCCGGTCCGAAAGCACGAAACTTTCCGCCGAAAAAAACACGCTCGCGACGAGTTTGGTCGAGACCCAGCGGACGGCCGCGGACTTGGGGAGAAAAGTCGCCGCCGCCACGCAGGACGCGGTATTGACTAAGGAGCAGCTCGCGCAATTGCAACGGGAGCTCGCCGAGAAACGGGCCGAGGCGGAACGTCAAAAACAGGCCCTCGCCGCGCTGGAAATGAAGCGGGAAAAAGAACAAGGCGAGGCGCGCAAGCAGATCGAGGGGCTCACGGTCGCGGTGATGGTCGGTGAGCAGCAAAAAAAAGAGCTCAAAGACCAGGCTGTAGAGTTGAAGACTCAAGTCCAAGTCGAGCGGCAGGAGCGGGCGAAGGTGCAGGAAACCGCGACGCAGCTGGCGCAAGGTGTCGGGCAGTTGGCGGAAAAGTCCGGCGAGCTGACCAAGGAGATCCGCGACAATCGGCCGATTAACGTGAATGTGTTGTTCAGTGATTTTCTCGCGAACCGCGTGAATGCGACGTTCGCCGCGACCCGCAAAGGGCTCCTAGGGCCCGTGAGCAAAGCGAAGGAGTCGGCGACGGTGTTGGTGACGGATGGGCGGCAGATTTACGCTTTGCTCCATGCCGAGGATACCGTGCTGGCGGTGGCGGCCGAAAATAATCCCGACTGGGAGAAACTATCCGTGGAGTATTCTCATGGGCCCGCCTATCGCGGCGTGGCCGGGGTGATGCATTTCCTCGCGCACGATCCGCGCATCGTGGTGCTGCCGATCGCGGCTGCGCAGGCAGGGTCTCTCGGTGTGAAAGTTTATTCGTTGGCAGCGGATCCCTTCAAATTTTCCGAGGCCGTCTTGATCAGTGGTGGTGGCAAGGGCTACGGGGAGGTGGCCTTCAAGCTGGATGCGGCCCAACCTGGCTTCGTGCGAGTGGACAATCGGTTTTTCAAGCGACTGTTTGGCGACTTCGCTCCTTCGCGGGGTGATTTGGTGCTCAGCAAAACGGGTGAGTTGCTCGGCATGATGGTCAACAGCGACTATTGCGCGGTGTTGAAAGATTTCACGCCGTTGCAGAGCGTCCGAACTGGCGACGATATTGCGGCGCAACGGACGGGTGCGGTGCTGGATAGTTTCGCGGCGCGGGCCCGGGCGCTGCCGCTGAAGATGCAATGAGTTTTTGGCGCTGGGCGTAAGGTTGCGGGCCCGGCGCCGAGGAGAACCTGTTAGGCATTTTTCCGTAGGCGGCGGAGGCAGTCCGCCTTTGGGCGCTGGTCCGCCTGCCCACGAGCGCAAGCTCGCTGCCTACCACGCCGGCGAAGTGTAGGGCAGAGCTCGAACGACGACGCAAAACGTCTGTGCTTGGTCTAGGCTGGGCCGCTTGGGGCGGCGGTGCGCTGGTCGCTCTCGCCGAGTTTCCGACGGAAGAGATTCAGTGCGAGGCCGTAACTCTGGAGGGCGAGTTCGGGGTCGTAGCGGTAGCCCTCGTCGCGGAGGAAGGCGTGGGCGCCGTTGAATTCGTGCCACGTGAAATTCGTGCCGGCGGCGTTGAGGGCCGCTTGAATTTTGACGCGGCCTGCGAGCGGGACGTGCGGATCTTGGCGACCGAAGATCATGAGCAGTTCGCCTTTGATCTCGGGGATGCGGTCGAGGCTGTTGTCGTTCAGGCCTGCGCCGAGGCCGCGTTTGTGGATGTCGGTCGCGTAGCAACAGGTGGCGGCGAGCACGTCAGAATTCATGGCAGCGCGGAAGGCGAGGTGGCCGCCGATGCAGATGCCGAGCACGCCGAGTTTGCCGGTGCAGTGCTCGGACGTTTTTAGGAAGGCGAGGACCGCGCGGGCGTCGGCGTCGTAGGCGGCGAGTTCCTTGGTGGTCTTGAGGGCGTTGCCGCGATCGGCGCCGGCTTGATCGTAGGCGAGCACGGTGCCGGCGGGCTCGAATTCGTGGTAAATTTCCGGGACGGCGACGACGAAGCCATGGCCGGCGAGCAGCGCGGCGGTTCGGCGGATGGGTGCGGTGACTTGAAATATTTCCGAGTAGAGCACGAGGCCGGGATAGCGGCCGGGTGCTTGGGGACGGAAAAGGTAGGTCCGCATGGTACCGGAGGGCGTGGCGAGATCGACCGGGGCGGTTTCTTGGAGGGTCAAGGGAGGGAGGGAGGGGACGGAGATTGGGGAATGACCAAGGACCAAGGACCAAGGACCAAGGACCGAGGACCAATGGCCAAGGGCGGAGGCGGAAGAAAATTGCGGGACGGATGGGTGGGTTGCGACGCGAGGTCACCCCTCGCGTTATTTTTTCACTTTGTCCCAGCCCTCGGCTTTGACCACAGATTCTAGGGTCGTGCGCGGCCCGAAGGTGGTCGGCAGAACGGCGGATTTTCCGAGGTACTGGAGGGCGCGGATAACCGATTGGACTTCGTTTTTCTTGGCCGAGCGTTCGGTGGACGCGAGGGTTTGGATGTTGGCGGCGTAGGTTGTCGCGAATGTTTCGACCTGCGCGTGCGTGGCGGCTTCGTCTTCGTAGACGAGGGATTCAGCGAGGCGGAGCATTTGGGCGGTGCCGGAAAGTTTCGCGGCGTCGGCGCGGAGGGTGGCGGCGATGGCCTTGCGCTTGAGGGTGGTGGCCTCGGCGGTGAGGAAGCCATCGGTGCCGCCCTCGACGGAACGGGCGGGCAGGGGGCGATACCAGATATTGCGGAAGCGAACGGGATTGCCGTGGTCTTGGAGCTTGAGCGGGCCCTGCGCGGGGAAGGGACCGGCGACCGAGCGTTTCTGGTGACCGCCCGGGCCTTCGAGGGGCGTGTGGTCCTGCACGAGGACGCCGTTGCAGAAGACGGTGAGGTAGCCGGGATCGAGGACCTTGGTGCCCTCGTAGACGGGGCGACGGAAGATGATATCGATCATTTGGTATTCCCCGGGAGCGTGGAGGGCGTTCGCGAGCGGAGGATTGATGCCGTAGACGGAGGCGGCGAAACCGTCGGCGTAGGTCGGGTTGTTGTAGTTGTCGAGGACCTGAACCTCCACGAGACCCATGAGGAAAATGCCGCTGTTGCCGCGGCCCTGACTGTTGCCCTGGATGTTTTTCGGCGCGGCCCATTCGACGTGGAGCTGGCAATCGCCGAATTGTTCCTTCGTGCGGACGTATCCGGATTTCGGTACGCACTCCATTGCGCCATCCTTTACGATCCACTTCGAAGGAGCGCGCGGGGCGTCGGCTTTGGTGTCAGCCTCCCACTTTTCGAGTGAGGCGGAGGTGCCATCGAAGAGGATAATGGCGTCGGAGGGCGGTGTGCCGGGCTGGGTGGCGGAGCTGAACGTGCCGGGCTCGACGCGTTTGGGCTGCGGGCGATTTTGGTCATGGATGGACCACGGGTGGTGCCGATCGGGGGCGTCGCCGTAGAACGGCGAACCGGTGGACTGAGCGGCTGGGCTGAGCGAGGGGAGCAGCGAGGCGAGACCGAGGACGAGGCAGGCGGAGCGGAGTTTCATGGGGAAAGGAAAGGAGAGGGGGAGGGGAAGGACCAAGGACCAAGGAGGAAATTGGTTGGGAGGGGATCCAAGCTGGCCAAAGGGGAGTGGCAAATTGTAATTGAGGTTGTGCGCATGAATTCACCGCCGAATATTTTGTGGATCGTCACCACGCAGTGGCGGGCGCAGGCGTGTGGTTACGCGGGTGATCCGAATGCGCGGACGCCGCGCCTCGATGCTTGGGCGGCGCAGAGCGTGAACCATACGCAGGCGGTGACGCCGCATCCGTTTGGGCCGATGGCACGAGCGGCGCTGTTGACCGGGGTGCCGTCGCCGCAGAATGGCGTGCGGAATTATTTCGATGCCTTGCCCGCGGGCGCGCGGACGATTGCGCAGGAGATGAATGAGCGCGGGTATGCGACGGGGTTTTTTGGGAAGTGGGGGGTGGGCAAGCGTGACCCGCAGGTGCCGTTGGTGGGTGAAGCGGCGGCGCGACTGATCGTGCCGGAAGGGGCGCGCGGCGGCTTTCAAACGTGGGAGGGATTTGAGGGAGGGTTTTTATTAAACGACCCCTGGCTGCACGGGACGGCGAAGGATTGGGCACAGCCCGCGCAGTTTCCCGGCTACCAAAGCGACGTGTTGGCGTGGCGTGCGGGTGCGTGGTTGGAGCGGGTGCGTGCTGGGAAGCAGCCGTGGTTTGGCGTGATCAGCCTCGAGGCGCCGCACCCGCCGTATGATGCGCCGGCTGCGGGCGTGGCGCGGAGTGATCCGGCTGGATTGGTGCTGACGGAAAATGTGCCGGCGCACGGCGACGTGGAGGTGAAGGCGCGCCGGGAACTTTCTGGGTATTACGCACACATCGAGGCGACGGATCGTGCCATCGGATCGCTGCTGGAGGCGGTGGCGGCTGAGGTCGTCGTGGTTTTCACGAGTGTGCACGGCGACATGCATGGGGCGCATGGGTTGTTCAGGAAAGGTTGGCCGTACGAGGAAGCGGTGCGCGTGCCGCTGTTGGTGCGGGCGCCCGGGGTCATGGCGCGGCGGGACGACGACGCGATCTCGCTCCTGGATTTGTCGGCGATGACGCGGGCTTGGGCGGATGGCGTGGACGCGATTGCGGAGCGGCGGCACAGTGTGATCTCGATGCCGTCGGTGGTGGCCTTACCGCACCAGTGTGATCGGGTGTGGCGCTGTCTGCGGACGCCCCGGAAAAAGCTCGTGCTCGATGCACACGGAGAACCGTGGTTATATTTTGATTTGGAGCAGGACCCGCTGGAAATGAAAAACCTCGCCGGAGAACCGGCGAGGCGAGGGGAGATCGCAGCATTGAGCGCGCGGGCGGGGCGCGGCTAGCGGACGCTGATTTTAAGCAGGAAGATGGGTGAGCGAGGACGGTTTCGGCGGGACGAGGGGGACGGGGCGTGGGGTCAGGGTTTCGGTGGGCTGGTCTCGTTCCAGTAGATGATGACGTTTTTAGTAGCGCGGCCAGCGGCGATGATGTCGGGGCGACCGTCGCCGTTGAGGTCGGCGATTTTCAGGTCTTCGCAGGCCATTTGGTTGTTGTCGATCAGGGCGGCGAGTTTCCAGCCGGTACCGGGAGCGACGGCGGGCGCGTAGAGCTTGAGGCCGAAGGTGTCGCCGGGTTTGCCAGCACCACGGGAGCCGACGACGATTTGGTCGAAGCCGGTGCCGAGGAGATCACCGGTAGCGAGGCCGTGGCCTTGGTTGAGCGACTCGTCGAGGACGAGGCGCGAGGACGTGAGGTCGGCGGAGGCGGAGCCACGGTAGATCGCGAGGGTGTTGCCGTGCATGGGCTCGATGGCGGCGACCCAAGCGATGCCGCCGGGTGAGCGCCCGGCGCGGACTTCGCCGGCGGGTTGGGTCGTGCGGATGCGATTAAACCACACGTCGCCGGCGGCGGTGAAGGAGCGGACGCCCTCCTTCGTGGCGACGAGGACGGATTCGGCGCGACCGGGGAGAAGGTCGAAATTGTGGGTGGCGTGAAGCGCGGCGTCGGGACCGAAGAGAGGGAACGGACGGCTGGTTTCCTTCCAAGGCCATTCGTAGCCCAGGAAGGCGGCGCCGACGCCCTCGTTGTTTTTATTGCCACGGCCGTGGAGGGGGAGGACGGCCAGGAAAAATTTCCCATCGGCACCGCGCAGCCAATGCATGCGGTGCGTGGTGGGCTCGTGGGGGAGTTTGACGGCGGCCCAGCGCTGCGTGCGGTCGGCGGGGGCGTTGAGGAGGAAAATGGCACCGCTGTTGACGGTGTCGTTGGGGGCCCATTCGGCGCCGACCGCGACTTCGCACTTGCCGTCGCCATCGAGGTCGCGGGCGGCGATGCAGACGTTGTCCTTGGGCGTGAGATTTTCGGCCATCACGAATTTCTCCCACTTGGGAGCGCGATACCAGACGATCTGTTTCTGGTCGGCGAGGAGGATGTCGGGTTGGCCATCGCCATCGACGTCAGCGATCGCGAGGCCGTAGCCGACGGAGATTTTCGCGTCGATGGTTTGGGGGCGGACCTTGAGGACGGGGAGTTCGGCGGCGACGGCGGAGGTGGCGAGGCTGAACGCGAGGAGGAGGCAGGAGGGCGGGAATTTCATAGGGGGAGAGTGGGGTCGGGTGAAGTTACGGAACGGGCGCGCCACGCCAAGACGCAATCTCTGAGCTTGAGGATGGCGGTGGGCGTATATGCTGGTCTTCGCAGATCCTTTAATCCCCCGACCCCATGAAAAAAATTAACCGTCGTTCCTTTCTAACGAAAACTGCCTGGGCGGCCGGAGCCGGTGCGCTGGCCGCTGGCCTGAAGGCGCCCGCGTGGGCGGCGCCGGTCGGGGCCAACGAGGCGGTGCGACTCGGGATTATCGGTTGTGGCGCCAAGGCGCGGGCGCACATCAAGCAATTTTTGATGCGGAAGGATGTGCGGGTCGTCGCGCTGTGCGATGTTGATCCGATGCAGATGGCGAAGGCGCAGGCCGGTTTGAAGGCGGGGGCAACGGCGCCGTTTACGAGCACGGATGGGCGGGCGGTGTTGGCGCGGGCGGATGTGGATGCGGTGCTCATCGTGACGCCGAATCATTGGCACGCGTTGCTGACCGTGTGGGCGTGTCAGGCGGGGAAGGATGTCTATGTCGAAAAGCCCATGAGCCACACGGTGTGGGAGGGGCGCAAGATGGTGGAGGCGGCGGCGAAATACGGACGTATTGTGCAAGTGGGGACGCAGTATCGTTCGGAGGGCGGACTCGCCGCGGGGATCAAATTTCTGCACGAAGGCGGGCTCGGAAAACTGAACTATGTCCACGCGCCTTATTATGGGAAACGCGATGCGATTCCGCGCAAAGCGCCGTGGTATCCGGACTGGATGAACTACGATGTGTTTTGTGGGCCGACGCCAGTGCTCCCGCTGGAGCGCGACACGTTGCACTATGACTGGCACTGGTCGTGGGCGACGGGCAACGGCGAACTGGGCAACAACGGCGTGCACATCCTCGATGTGGCGCGGCGGATGGTGCGCGCGGACGGACCACCGAAGCGGGTGCTCGGGATGGGGGGACGCTATGTGCATGACGATCCGGCGGAGACGCCGAATGCGCAGATCGCAGTCTACGACTACGACGCGGCGCCGGTGATTTTCGAAGCGCGCGGCCTGTCGGCGAAGCCCGGGGTGAGTTACATGGATCAAGCGGGCGGGCTGCGCGTGGGCGTGGTGGCGCATTGCGAAGGCGGCACGCTGGCGGGGCTCATCGGCTGCACGGCGAACGATCCGAGCGGCAAGGTGATCAAGAAATTTCCCGGCGAAGGTGGCGTCGTGGCGCACATGACGAACTTTCTCGACGCGGTGCGGAGCCGGCGCACGCAGGATCTCGCAGCTTCGGCGGAGATCGGGCACGCCTCGGCGGCGATGTGTCACTTCGGGAATATTTCGCTGCGCGTCGGCGCGCCCGCGACGCAGGCAGAAGTGGCGAGTGCGTTGAGCGCGATACCGGCGGCAGCGGGGATCGCGCGGTCGATGGAGGAGCACTTGAGCGTGCACGGTGTCGATCTCCCGAAACGTCCGCTTACCCTCGGGCCGTGGATGGACATTGAGGCCAAGGGTGACGGGATTACCCGGGTGTCGTCGGGGGGAGAAGGCGCGCTGGAGCGGGCGCGCTATTTGGTGCACGAGACGCAGCGTCCGCCGTATGTGATTCCGGAAACGGTCTAGGCCTGACCATGACTGCGCTTACCTGTGCGTTGGGAAGTCACGGGCCGGGTAGGCTGCGAGCGGGCTCGCGCGCAAAACGCGCCAGCCAGCGGGCTGCCGACCGGAAATCCCCAGTGGACGGGCGTGGCGTGTTCCTGGTGGCCCTGCCGCGGTTATTTCGGCGGGCCGCGCTGGGCTTATTGTTTTTGAGGATCCTGGGCGCCGCCGAACCGACGGTGGCGGTGGGTGTCGCGCGCAGTGACATCACGCCGGAGTTGCCGATCCGACTTTCTGGCTATCAGTCACGACCGGCCGAAGCCACGCGGGTGCAGATGCCAATGACGGCGCGTGCGCTGGCGATCGGGTCAGATGCGGCCGGACCGGTGGTGCTCATCACGGCGGAGGTGATTGCGGTGAGCGAAGGAGTGAGCGAGGTGGTCGCGACGGCGGTGCGCGCGAAGTATCCGGTGATCACGCGCGAGCGCATCGCGGTGTGCGCGACGCACCAGCACACGGGGCCGGCGATTGCGGGTACGATACCCTTTATGTTCTCGCGGGATCTGCCGGTGGAGGAGCAGGCGCGGATCGAGCGCTACACGGCGAGGCTGCAGGAGAAACTCATCGCGGTGGCGCTCGCGGCGCTGGCGGACCGGAAGCCGGCGCGGCTGGCGTGGGCGCAAGGCAAGACGGATTTCGCGGTGAACCGCCGGCTGATCGTCGACGGCAAGCATGCCGGTTACAAGGCGACGCCGGGCGGGCCGGTGGATCATGCGTTGCCCGTGCTGCGGGCAGTGGATGAGCAGGGCGACGTGCGGGCCGTGTTGGTGAATTATGCGTGCCATTGCACGACGTTGAAAGGTGGAGACAACTACGTGCATCCCGACTGGGCCGGAGAGGCGGCGAAACGAATCGAGGGGACGAATGGCGGTGCGGTGGCGTTGGTGGCGATTGGTTGTGGCGCGGATTCCGATCCGCAGCCGCGCGGGTTGCCGGCGGTGGCGACGAACGGCGGGGCGGTGGCCGAGGAAGTGGCGCGCGTGATGGCCGGCGAAATGCGCGCGGTGGGTCAGGTGACGCACGCGGCATTTCGGCGTATCGAACTGCCGCTGGACCGCGTGGTGCCGAGGGAAGAACTCGAGGCGCGGTTGAGAGGAAAACCGAACATTGCCTACGCGGCGGTCCAGTTTTTGAGACAACTCGACGCCGGAAAATCGTTGCCGTCGGCGGTGCCGTATCCGGTGCAGGCGTGGGCGTTTGGCGAAGATTTTGCGATGGTGTTTCTCGGCGGCGAAGTGGTGGCGGAGTATGCGCTGCGTTTGAAACGCGAACTGGGGGTGGCGCGCTTGTGGGTGAACGCCTACGCGAACCACGTGCCCTGCTACATTCCCTCGCGGCAAGTGCTCCAGGAAGGCGGCTACGAAGCGGACCACGCGATGGATTATTACGGCTGGCCGACGCGCTTGGCCGAAGACACCGAAGACCGCATCGTGCGGACGGTACATGACGTATTGCCCGTGAATTTTCTGAAGGGCTCACCGCGATGAAGCGCTGCTGCCGATTGGCGGTGAGCTTCGTCGTGGGTGTGGGCGCGTGCGCCACGGCGCGCGCTTACAAGGAAGTGGCGCCGCCGGAGAAAGTCGTGCTGCCGGAGGCACGGAGCCCCGCGGCCTCTTTGGCGGCGATCAACGTGGCGGCCGGGTTTGTCGTGGAACTGGTCGCCGCCGAGCCGATGGTGCGGGATCCCATCAACCTGGCGTGGGGCGCGGACGGGCGGATGTGGGTGGTGGAGATGGCGGACTACCCGAGCGGAATGGATGGGCAGGGGAAACCCGGTGGGCGTATCCGCGTGCTGGAGTCAACGCGCGGCGACGGGCATTACGACCGGGCGACGTTGTTCGCTGATGGATTGAAGTCGCCGACTTCGGTACTGCCGTGGCGCGACGGCCTGCTCGTGACCTCGGTGCCGAATGTGCTCTTCTTGCAAGATACCGATGGCGACGGGCGCGCGGATCGGACGACGGTGCTGTTTCGTGGTTTGGCCACGGGCAACGAGCAGCATCTCACGAATAGTCTGGAATGGTCGCTCGAGGGTTGGGTGCATTTGGCGAACGGGGAGAGCGGCGGGAAAATCACCTCGACGAAAACCGAGCGCACCGTGGACGTGGGGCGGCGGGATTTCCGCATCCAGCCTGATGCAGGCGGCATCGAGCTGCTCGTCGGCAATTCGCAATATGGCCGGAGCCGCGACGACTGGGGGAATTGGTTTGGTTGCAATAACTCGAACCCCCTTTGGCACTACGCGCTCGAGGAGCGTTACCTGCGGAGGAATCCGCACTTGGTGCCGCCGAATGCGATCGTGACGGTGGGAGCGAGTGCGGGGGCGGCGCGGGTGTTTCCGGCGAGCGCGACCTTTGCACGGTTTAATGATCCGCACGGATTCAACCACTTCACGTCGGCGTGCAGTCCGGCGATTTATCGCGACGACCTGCTCGGGGCGGACGTGGCCGGGAATATTTTTGTCTGCGAGCCCGTGCACAATCTGGTGCATCGCGAGCAGGTGCGCGCCGTCGGGTCGTCATTTGTGGGCGAGCGCGCGGCGGAGGAGAAGGCGTCGGAGTTTTTTGCTTCAGCTGACCTGTGGTCGCGGTTCACGGCGGCGCGAGCGGGTCCGGATGGGGCGCTGTATATCGCGGATATGTATCGGCTGGTGATCGAACATCCCCAGTGGATTCCGGCGGAGTGGCAGCAGCGGATCGGCGATCTGCGGGCGGGCGAGGACAAAGGGCGGATTTATCGCGTGAAACGGAAAGGCGTGCCGCTACGCGCAGTGCCGCGGCTGGATCGGGCGGATGCGGCGGGGTTGGTTGAGGCCTTGGAAAGTCCGAGTGGCGTGTTGCGTGACCTCGCGCAACAGCAATTCATGTGGCGGCAAGAACGCGGTGCGGTGCCGGGACTGGAGCGGCTCGCGCGGGAATCGGGCCGAGCGGCGACGCGTGTGCAGGCGTTGTGGGCACTGCATGGCATGGGCGAATTGCAACCGACGACGGTTGCTCGGGGGATGGCGGATGGGCATCCCGGCGTGCGGCGGCAGGCCGTGCGATTGAGTGAAGGATGGGTGACGACGGCGCCGGAATTATTGGCGGCCGTGGTGGCAAAAGCCTCCGACGCCGACGCGGGGGTGCGACTGCAGGTGGGTTACACGTTGGGCGAATGGAAAGACCCGGCGGCCGGCGAGGCGTTGGCGCGTCTGCTGCGGAGTGAGTCGGATCGGTTCGTGAAAGCGGCGGCATTGAGTTCCGCGTTGCCGCATGCGGAGACGCTGATGGCTGCGCTGCAGCGTGAAGGGGGGGCGGAGAATTCGCTGCTCGTCGAGGTCGCAACGGTGACGGAAAATGCCAAGGCGCTGGTGAGTATCCTGGACGCGATTGCCAGCCGACGGGAGGCGGCGGATTTGCCCGAGGCGTTTTGGTCGCTAGGCCAGCTCCTCGACTGGTTACAGCGGAATAACAAGACCCTCGCGCAACTCCAGCGCACCGCGGATGAGTCAATGAAACGGGCGCTGGCGGGAACGGATGAATTGTTTTTTGCCGCACGGCGGATGGCGAACGAGGCCGACGGAGCGACGGCCGATCGCGTGGCGGCCGTGCGGCTCTTGGGACGCGCACGCTCGGGGGTGGACGAAGATCTTGAGTTGCTGGCGAGACTGCTGGGGCCGCAAGTGCCGGTGGAGGTGCAAGTGGCCGCGGTCGCGGCGCTGGGCCGGATGAACCGACCGGCGGTGCCGAAGCGCGTGTTGGCCGGGTGGCGCAGTCACGGCGCGCTGGTGCGCTCGGCGGTAATCGAACTGGTCACGAGCCGCGTCGCCTGGTCGCAAGTGTTGCTCGATCGGGTGGAGGCGGATCCGACGATGCTCGCGCAGATCGATCCCGCGCAGAAGCAACGGATGACGCACCACATTGACGCAAAGCTGGCGGACCGGGCTACACGGGTGTTTCAGGCGGGCATTGATCCGAACCGGCAGGCGGCCATCGACCGCATGCTGGCGGACATTAGGGAACAAAGGGGTGACGCGGTGAAAGGGGAGGGAGTGTTCGAGCAAAATTGTCGGGCGTGCCATGCGTTTGGCGCGAGAAGCGGCGGAACCATCGGTCCCGATCTGGCGGTCGTGAAAGACCGGACAGCACCGTATCTCGTCGCACACATTCTCGATCCGAATCGGGCGGTGGAGGATCGCTACATGATGAATGCGGCGACGCTGCTGGATGGCCGCTCATTAGCGGGGATGCTGGTGACGGAGGCTAGCAACAGCATTACCTTGCGCGGACTCGATGGTGCGGAGCACGTGATCTTGCGGAACGAGGTGCGGCTGCTGGTGAGTTCGGGTCGCTCGCTGATGCCGGAGGGACTGGAGGCCGTGGTCACGCCGGGGGCGATGGCGGACTTGATCGCGCTGCTGGCTGGCGAGGCGGGTGCGGCGGCAAAATAGCAGAAAGAGTGTATTTGACTTTGCACGCGTGAACGACGCGCGCGTAACGTTTGCGGCCCCATGAAAATACTCCTCCGTAATGTGATGTTATGCACGTGGCTGCTGGCATCGGTGGCTGGGGCAGCCGATGCACGGAGACCCAATGTGCTGCTGATCGTCTCCGATGATCAGGGCTACGCGGATGCGGGTTTTCAGGGGTCGACGGAAATTCCGACGCCGCACCTCGACCGGCTCGCGCAGGCGGGCGTGCGCTTCACGAGCGGGTATGTGACTCATCCGTTTTGCAGTCCGACGCGGGCGGGGCTGATGACAGGTCGCTATCAGCAGCGCTTCGGTCACGAGCGGAATCCCTTTTACGATCCCACCGACCGCACGGAAGGGTTGCCGACCACGGAGACGTTGTTGCCGGAGCACCTCGTGCGGGCGGGCTACGCGACCGGGTGGATTGGGAAGTGGCACCTCGGGGCGGCGCCGGAGTTCGCGCCGGGCAAGCGGGGGTTTCAGGAAACGTTCGGCTTCATCGGTGGCGGCCACAAGTTTCGTGAGTGGAAACCGAATGCGGCCGTGGAATACTCGGTGCCGCTCGAGCGCAACGGCGTCGGCGTGGAGCCGCCGGAGCACTTGACGACCGCGCTCGGGCAAGAGGCGGCCGCGTTTGTGCGGCGGCACAAGAACGAGCCGTGGTTTCTGTATTTGGCGTTCAACGCGCCGCATTCGCCGAACGAACCCACGCCGGAGCGGCTTGCGCGGTTTGCAGCCATTGCCGACCCGAAACGGCGCGCCTATGCGGCTCAAATGAGTTTGATGGATGATGCGATCGGTGAGGCACTGAGTGCCTTGCGCGAGTCGGGTCAGGCGGAGCGGACGCTGATTTTTTTCTTCAGTGACAACGGTGGTCCGGCCGGACCGAACGGATCTGAAAATGGCCGGTTGCGGGGCAAGAAGGGTGAACTTTACGAAGGCGGCATTCGCGTGCCATTTCTCGTCGCTTGGCCGGAAAAAATTCGGGCAGGGGGCACGGATGACCGGTCGGTGAGTTCGGTGGACGTATTCGCCACGACGCTGGCGGCGGCAGGCGCGCCGATGCCGACGGATAAAAAATACGACAGTGTGAATTTGATCCCGTATCTCACGGGAGAGAAGAGCGGTGCGCCGCATGAGCGGCTATTCTGGCGTAACGGCCAGCTGCGGGCTGTGCGTGAGGGGCCCTGGAAACTTGTGCACCTGCCCAAGCAGGCCCCGGAGCTTTACGATCTTTCCGCCGATCTCGCAGAGACCACGAGCCTGGCCGCAAAGCATCCTGGCGAAGCGGCCCGTTTGGCTGCCGCCTTGGACGCGTGGGACCGCGAACTGATCGAGCCGGTCTTCGCCGGCCTCGGGGCCCAGCGGCCGGGTCAAGCGAACCGCAAGACGAAGAAACAATAACCGTAAGTCGTCGGAAAATTTTCTTTTCCATTTAACTATGAAAACATCCCTCCGTCTCGTGATGATTCTCCTTGGAATCATAGGAGTTGCTTCCGCGGCGGCACCTGCGGCGTCGAAGCCGAATCTTATTTTCATCATGGCCGACGACCTCGGTTACACGGATGTAGGGGCCTTCGGCAGCAAATACTACGAGACACCGAACATCGACCGCCTGGCTGCGCAGGGAATGAAGTTTACAAACTATCATCATTGCCAGAATTGCACTCCGACCCGCGCCGCGCTGATGAGTGGACAATACGGGGCGCGGACGGGTGTTTACACGGTGGGTGGCGTGGAGCGTTTCGACTGGAGCAAGCGGCCGTTGCGGCCGGTGAACAATATCGCGGAGCTGCCGCTCGACCGCGTGATCTTGCCGCAGGCGTTGAAGGCGGCGGGCTATGCGACGGGGATGTTCGGCAAATGGCACATCGGGCAGCAGGGCGCACATGCGCCCGGTAAGCGCGGGTTCGACGAAGCCATTGTGACCATGGGCGCTCACTTCGACTTCGCGACGAGCCCGAAAACGGAGTATCCGAAGGGGCAGTATTTGGCGGATTTTCTGACGGATCGGGCGGTGGATTTCATCACCCGAAAAAAGGACGGGCCGTTTTTCCTCTATCTGCCGCACTTTGGCGTGCACTCGCCGCACCATGCGAAGCCGGAGTTGATCCCCAGGTTTAAGAACAAGTCCGGTGTTGGCGGGCACAACAATCCGACCTACGCGGCGATGATCGCGAGTGTCGACGAGAGCGTCGGGCGCGTGATGGCAAAGCTGGAGGAGCTGAAATTAGTGGAGAACACGGTGGTGATCTTTACGAGCGATAACGGGGGCGTCGGCGGCTACACTCGGGAAGGTCTGGCCAAAGGCGGCGCGGGCGATGTGACGGACAATGCACCGCTGAGGCATGGCAAAGGCAGTCTCTACGAAGGAGGGACGCGCGTGCCGTTTATCGCGCGGTGGCCGGGGAAAGTGGCGGCAGACTCGGTATGTGATGTGCCGGCGATCCATGTGGATGTTTACCCGACGCTGGTGGCGTTGGCGGGAGGCGCGATGCCGGCTGGGCAGGTGTTTGACGGCGAGAGTCTCGTGCCGCTCCTGCGGAAGCCCCGTGCGACGCTCCAGCGTGAAGCGATTTTTCAGCACTTTCCGGGCTACTTAGGCATGGGCGCCGATCAATGGCGCACGACTCCAGTGAGCCTGATCCACGCGGGTGATTGGAAGCTCATGGAGTATCTCGAAGACGGGCGGCTGGAGCTCTACAATCTACGTGACGACATCGGGGAGTCGAAAAATCTCGCGACCACGATGCCGGACAAAGCGAAGGAATTGCACGCGAAGCTGGTGGCGTGGCGTGTGGCGGTGAAGGCTCCGATGCCGACGAAGAACGACGGGGCATCTGGTGCGGTAGGCAAGAAGAGGGGCGAAGGAAAAAAGAAGAAATCACCGGAGCTCGAATAGATGCTGATCTACCGGATTCTGGGAACGCTGGCATTGGGTATGGTGCTGGCCTTGCGTGGCGCGCCGCCGCCAGTCGCGGGATTTTATACGTCACCGCAGGCCTCGGTGTTGGTTTGCGGCGGCTCGATGATGAATGGAAATCATTTTACCGACTCCGTGCTGCCGGTGATGCGCGAGCACTATGCGGCGAGTCGGCGGGTGGCATTGGTGCTGCATGCCACGCACGCGACAGAACGCGACGCGATGGAGCTGCGGCTCCGGACGGCGTTTATCCATTTGCTCGGTGAACGCGTTAAGGTGGAGTCCTTGCACCGACGTGATCCGGCGGGGGCCAAAGAGATGCTGGAAACGGCGGATGGAATTTTCGTCGTCGGCGGCGAGACGTTTGTGCTGTTGGGTGAATTGCAGCGCACCGGGCAGCTCGAGGTGATTCGGGCTCGGGTACTGGCGGGTGTGCCTTATGGCGGATCAAGCGCGGGAGCGAATGTCGCGGGGCTCCGCATCGGCACAACGAACGATTTTCCGACGGCGGATGTCGTGAGCCGGGCGGCGATCGGGATCTTCCCCGCCGTGATCAATCCGCACTTTCCGGCTACGACGCTGGAACAAAAGGCGGAATACGCTTCCCGGGTGCGCAAGCTCAAGACGTATCTGAAGTTCAATCCTGACGAGGCGGTGCTGGCGATGGGTAACGCGTCGGTGGCGCGGTTGCACGGCGGGCGAGTGATCGCAGCGGTAGGACAAATGTCGATGTTTCGGGCCCAAGGGGTACGTGAGCTGGTGATAGGCGAGGTCGTCCCGGAGTTGGCGAGGTAGAGTGGAGGCGGACAGCATCGTTTTGTCTGCGAGACGGCTCGAACGCGTCGGTTCGTATTTGTCCCCCTGGCTTGTGTTCTGGTCATTGATAGAACTCTTGAGCGCCCCGTCCCTCGATCCAATGCGTGTAGGTTGCCAGAGCCGGCAGCAATGACTCACGCTAGGTGGCATCCCCGCCGATCGCTGTAGCTGAAACTCGCCCGCTGATCGGTCCGCTGCCGACGGTGACTGAAATCACCTTCGAGGCGCGCGAGGACGCGGCAGAGCGTAGCGAAACCGAGGCGGCGTTTGCGCGCTGTGTTTTGGTCCAGGGCGACATCTGGTGACCGCGCGCGGCCACGTGTGCGAGGCGGTGTGGTGCGTGTAGCGCCCCGGGCCCGGCCTGCTCCCGGGAAGGAGCCAGCTCCACTTTATGGGAGACGAAGTGCCCGCGTGTTAAGAATTCCTCGCAACCTCCACGACAGTGATTTCGCCAAATTTCTTCGCGCAACGGACGTCGTGTTCGTGTGGCGGGATGGCTCGGCTAATCGATCACTGCTTCAAATCCGGCGACGGCACCGTTACGCCATCAAAGCACTTAACAAGGAACACAGGATCATCCCGGCTGAGTAGGGAGGCCTTGGACACATTGCTCAGGACGGCTATCACGATTTTCGGCTTCGGCAGGATTATCAGGATTGTGCTGGCGCCCTGCTGGTCGCCGGTATGGAGGTAGTACGTCCGGCCTCTCCAGTTGCGCACGATTCCCCACCCGATGCCATAAGAGCTGGGTTTGCCGCCTTTTGTTCGGTGGGGGGTGAACATTTGCGTTAGTGAGTCAGCTTTCAGGAATCCGGGCTGCAACAGCGCCGAGCCGAAAATAGCCAAGTCTTCCGCAGTGGAGAGAAATCCGCCACCGGCCCACTTGTAACTGGAATCAATCGGCCCGGCGGGGCTGAAACCACCGAGTAAACTGCTCTTATAGAATTGCGTTCTCAGCGGGTCGACCGCCGCGGCCCGGTCCGGTCCCGTGTGGTTCATACCAAGAGGAGCGAATACTTCAGCCTGCATGAAATCGAGGAAGTCCCGGTGCGCGGCTGACTCCATGACGGCGCTGATGACCGAATAGCCGTAAGTTGAATAATGAAATTTCTCACCCGGGGCCGCGACCAGCGGATCATCCTTAAAGATGGCCAACCCCGCCTGCACATTGGCGAACGGCTCGTTGCGGAACGCTTCGAGCAACCGATAGTGGCGGATACCCGCGAGGTGTCCGGCCAGCAAACGCGGGGTAACGACGCCCTCCGGTTTCTCCGGATAATCGCGCACATATTTCTGCACCGGCGCGTCGAGGTCCAACTGGTTCTGATCCACCAGTCGCATGAGTCCAACCGCCGTGAGCGATTTTGAAATACTGGCGATGCGGAAACGCGTCGTGGCCGGTGTTGCTGGCCGCTTAGTTTCCAGATCAGCATAGCCAAATCCTTCCGACCAGACGACTTTGCCGTTGAAGGCGACGGCGACCGCAAGGCCAGGCACCTTGGTGGCGTCCTTCGCAATGATGCCCCGCGCCGCGCCAATAGCATCGGTGAGTTCGGGGGAAAGGGAGTCCGCGGCGAGAGACGGGACGAGAATCCCTGAGAAAAGCAGGACGAAGAGTCGGAACCTACCCCGACCGGTGGCGTTCAAAACGAACTGGAACTGGTACATAGATCGGACGAGATCTTGCAGGGAGGACGGAGGGTGGAGATTCTGATTCAGGCAATCCGGTGCCGAGAATGTTTCATCGGAATCAGCTAACGGAGGGCACGTGACTAATCTGCGTGATGTTTGGACTGTTGGTGGAGGTACATCGATTTGCCGCCATCAATTGCTAGTGCAGCAACCGCTGCAACATCGGTTCGTTTGAACGCGTGGTCATGACTATCGTCGGTCTTTGTCATACGATCGGTCCAGGCGTTCGTCCCGCCAGTCGTAGCGGCGGATAAGGGCGCGCTGCATTTCTTCCTCGAGGCGATCACTCCCGGCTTTATCTCCGGTCGCGCGAAATGCAGCGACGTTTTCTCCCAAGCTGCGGAGTTTCTCCTGGCGTTGTTTGTCCCGCAGCATCTGCGCCGCGTAGTTGGGTGTTGTCTCGGTCAGTGGGTCCGGTCCCGGCACGACCGCACCGGGAAATTGTTTCTGGAGGTAGGCCGCCTGCCCCATTTTCGTCAGCATCTGAATTCGCCCATTCTCGGGACCTGCTTCTCCGTCACGATCACCCGCTCCAAAATCACCGGGACATCGACCGGCTCTGGTGCTGCGGCTTTGGCCGTGGGCGGTGGTGGTGGCTTGAACGCGGGCAGTTGGGCGAGAATGGCCTCGGAAATATGAGCGGAGATGGCACCGCCAATCCGGCGTTTCGTCGCAACCGCGCTATTTTCTGTCGGAGCGTGGTGCTCCGACGCGTAGCCCAACCATGGCACGAGGAAAAAAACGAGGGGACACGTGGGGCGACGTAGCTTTAAGCGGAGGCGGGTTGATAACTGGTCCGAAGGAGACTCATCGTTCACCTCCGGGTTCCGTCGATCTCAGCACAGACCGGCTGATGACTCTGCACGGTCGGACGTCGAACAAAACGCCGACGCATTCCGCTACGACGGAAGTTCGGTCTGCCTTTTGCTCCGTGGCGTTTCCACGAGAGGCCAAGCCCGGCGATCTCGCGGACGCATTCCTTTAGAACACTTCGTAGATTTCGACCAACGCTTCGCCCGTTGTGTTGCTCACGCCGGACACTTGGATGGTGTAGGTGCCGCCGGCGGGTAGCGTCACGACGAGCGCGGCGTCCCGGCTCGCTGGCGTTAGGGCGAAGGCGCCGACCTGTAGAAAGGTGGGGGCGAGGGGGGCAGCCCAATTGTCGTTGGATGCAACGGTCACGCCTTTGCTGTCGATCACCCGGAGGGTCGGATCGGTGAGAGGATTGGGGACGCCGAACGTTGTGAGTGTCGGGCCGACGGCACGAATGAGCACCTGCTTGCTGCCGGCACCGGCGATGGAAAATCCCGCGATGAGAATATCGTCACCCGTGCCTACTCGATTACGGGCCGAGAAGTTGACCAGCCGAGGTGACAGGCCGCCGGCGGTGTCGTAGGTCTCGACGAGAATCGCTCCAGCTCCGGTGCCCGAGGCCCGCACCGTGAAAGCACCTGTGAGGGCTTGGCTCAAGGCGGCGTCCTTGGAACCAAGCGTAAAACCAAACGCGCCGGCCGACGCGAAGGCACCGGCGAGGGAGCTGGGCCAATCATTGTTGATCGCGACCGCAGTCGTGCTGCTACCGGTGAAGAGTTCGAGTTTGGGGTCAGCCATGCCGCTGAGCCCAAACGCCGCCAGGGCGGGGCCGGCGACACGAATGAGGATGTTCTTGGAGCCACCACCCAACACGGCGCCGAGAGTGAGGGTTTGGTCGACGCCGAGAGACGCGCGCACGGAGAGATTGGCGAGTGTGCTGCCGGTGACGGCATCGATTCTCGCGGGTGCACTCACGACGGAGCCGCCCGCGTTGGAAATAACCACCGAGTAGTTGCCCGAATTGGCCGGTGACGCGCTGCCGAAGGACAACACGGATTTCGTGGCGCCTTCCACTGGGACTCCGTCTTTCAACCACTGATACCAGGTAAATTCGGTGTTGTTTACTGACACGGCGAGACTCGTGCTGTCTCCAAAAAGAACGGTCTTCGCTATGGACTGTGCCGCGACGGTCGGGGCGGTGGGCGCAAGAGTCGCCTTTGCCAGCGCCATTGGAGGACTTGCGTGCCAGCTACTCGCGAGCGCGTGATCGGGGTTAGTGAGCGGACTGTTGAGCACCAAGCTGGGTCCGTCGCCGTCCGCCTCAGTCGGCCACGGAGCGGAATCGCGATAAGTGAATTGTTTGATCAGCGTGCCATTGGCGGCGCGGAGGACCACCTGTTCGCTGCTATTGGAGAAGTTGCCCGAATAAGCGCCGGCGACGATAGGCTGGGCTCCTGGCTCCAAGCGGGAGGCGAATCCGGCCGGGTTCAACACGACCACAATCCGTCCGCCCGGCGGCAAGATGCGCAATGCCGGGGCGACGGTGTTAAAATTGAACAAGACGGCGTCTTCGAGCTTCACGCCGGAGAGGTCGATCGATTGGATGCGGGAAATATTCATCAACTCGATAAATTCGGAATCGTTGCCGCTGGTGAATCCGGCGGCTACCTCGGCGGGTGTCGGGTCGGCGGGATGGTAGTGCAGCTCGCTGACGACGAGATTGGCCGCGGTCGCAGGCGTGCCGCCCAAAACGAAAATCGCTTCGGTGAGCGGCGACCACGTTGCCCCGATCCTGATCCGAGTGCGCACGGTGTGGACGCCAGGAGCTCCGGCCGCGATCACGGGGCCGGGTGCTGACACAGCCTGACCTACGATGCGGAGATCGAAACGCAGATCCGAGTAGTCGTTCCGCGGATAGGCGTTGGCCGCATTCGGTGGGAAGGAATAGATCGCTTGGTGGACTTCGACGGCCAACGTGTTCGTGCCTTCTTTTAGAAGCGAGCGGTCAAAGGGCACGGCGACGAACATCGTTTCGGTGCCCACGTAGTTGTTACCCGGATCGATGGGGCCGAGGGCTTCCTGGCCGTAGGTGGCTGGGGTGGGGGCGAGGGGAAAGTTGACGCGCGCGGCCTCGACGCCGTTGAGATAAATCACCGCGCCATCGTCGGCCATGATCTCGAAGAACGCCGTGGTCAGGCCGGTGGTGCCGGTCGCAGTGAACGTCGTGCGGAAGTAGGCCGGGCCGGGCTCGGCATCGGCGGCAGTGTAGTTCGGTGCGACCGGAGAGATGTTCGTGGCGAGGCCCGTCGTCTCGCCGTAGCCGAGCGGGGCTGCGGCGGCGCTCCACGCGGTGTCGGCGTAATCTGGGGCGGTCCACGCGAGGCCGCCGGCATCGGCGGCGGGCGCGGCAGTGGGCAGCAGCCATTTCCATGATTGTCCGCCGGCGAGGATCGTGGAGGCCGCCACGCTACCCGTGGCGGTCGTGAGGGCGGTGGCATCGAGCGCGCCGCCGACTTGCCGCGGATCGGTACCATCGATCGTGTAGTAGGTGGTGCCGCCTGCGGGGTTCGGGTTGTTGAGGCGGAATTTGAAATCCACCGGCACATTGCCGCCGTATTGTGGCCGGTTGGTGGAGGCGTCGATGAGCTCCGTGGGTTTGAGACGGGGCACGAGCGTGGTGGTGTTCGTAGCTTGCGGTGCGCCGTCGATCCACTCCAAGCGTTCGCCGAGCCACGTTTTCAGGGCGTCGACCTCGTGCCGCCACGTGGTGCGATTAGCCTGGCCGGTCTGGCCGCCGCCAAACGAGTTAGTGCCGAGAATCGGATATTTTCGGTAGTGGCGCGCAACCGGTGCCTGAATCGCCATCGTGGTCGCGTTCGCGGCATTGACGATGTCGGCACGGTTTCCGTCGGTGAGAAGGGTGTAAACGGCCTCGATGCGATCGAACAAGGTGTCTTTGGCGAAGTGCGAGCGCCGCAGGGCGGTCCAGCGATTCCAGTAGCGGTCGTTGAACTCAGGGTCGTCGTCCAGCCGAGAGTAATACGTGTAGTTTGATCCCGCGACCCACCACTTCATGCCGAAGGAGGAGTTGGAATAACCGTAGTTGCTGTTGCCCAGGCTGCGATCGACGTCCCAGAACGGGAAAGCGGTCATCGGGCCGTTGCGGTCCTTGGAGAAGTAGTAGCTGAACGTGTAGGCATCGACCTCTTTGCACAGTTCATACCAGAGAGTCTTGTCGATGAAGCTGCGCTCATGGAGCCATTTTCCATAGTAGTTCGCGCTGGCGGGTTGGTTGAAGTCTGGCGCGGCGAGGGCGGTGGTCATGCGATTGAGCCAGCCGACGAGGGTGTTGGCCTGAGTGACGGTGACGGGTTCGGGGTCGGTGATGTCGTAGTCGCGGCTCGAGCCGGGGATGGTGGCATTGGAGGCAGCGTTGATCTTGTAGTCGTAGGGCGTCTTGTCGTTTTTGAAAATATACCCGCCGCTGATCAGCGTGGGGTCGCTCATGCTGCCATTTATCTTGGCGATGTTGACGCGCTCCCGATCACGGGCCGGCTTCTCCATCAGCAGGTAAACGCCGCGGTAGTCGGCGTAGTCGAGCGTAGTGTTGCCCTGGTTGAAAAACACTTCGACGAAACGGCAGCGCACGCCGGCGCCGGGGCCATTGGCATCGAGCATGGCCTGCTGCATGAGATAGTTCCTCATGAGCGATTTATCCAAGGTGAGGGACATCAAGATCCAATCGCTTTCACTTGGCATGCCGAGGATCGGCACGTTGCGATCGTTGTCCTCGTCCTCCTTCCAGATCTCTAGCGCGTAGGGGCGCTCGGCCTGGCCGGAGGAACTTTGGCCGCGGACGTGGGTGCCGCCGCGCAGCACTTGGTCGGGGGCGTTGGCAAAGCTGGCGCGATTGGTGTCGGGCTTCACGTTATACACGGCGACCTGGGAAAACCGATACGGCCGCAGCCCCGCGGGATTCGTGAGGGCGTCGACGTTGCGGAGGTAGCTGTCGAGCACGAGGACGGGCAGGTTGCTGCTGAAGGGCTGGCCTGAGCCGTTGTAGTTCGTCGCGACGTTAACGAGCGTGGTGGCGCTCGTGTTGGCGGCGCTGGAAAGCCAGATGAACGAGCGGTTGCCGGTTTTCGACGGGACGAAGCCCGGTGCGAAGACGCGGGCCTTTACGCAGGTGCTGGCCGTGATGTTGAGCGGGCCAGTGTAAAGCGTGGAAGTCTCGGTCGGCTCGGCGGTGTTCAGCGTGTAGCGAATTTCGGAACTTGCAGGAGATCCAGCTGGCAACTGCAGGCCCAGTGTGAGGGCGGCGGTGACGACCGCACTCGGTTGATCAGCCATCGGGATGACGCCCGGTTTGAAGAAGACCGGCGCGGTCAAGCGACGACCGGCGGCTTGGCGACCGCTGTTGGTCGAGCCCGGCGTGGGGATTTCGAAATATCCGGGCGTTTGCGCGGAACCCAGTCCGCCGAAGGAAACGTCTTGCAGCTGTGGGCCGAAGAGCAGCGAGTGCTCGGCCGAGCGACCGTCGGAATTCACGAGCGTCAACCGGCCACCCGCGCTCTGGAGCGTGAAGTTTGTGTGCGGTCGAACGTTGGTGAAGCGATTCTTGCCTGAGGCGAAGACGATCTGATGGCCCAACGCGGGAATCGTCAGACTGGGCAGCGTGTAGCGGGTGGGAGGCGGAGTCTGGCCGGGAGCAGTAACGGCTGCGCTGTTGTAGTCGAGGTGCCAGCCGGTCACGTTGACCGCAGAAGTTGTGCCGTTGTAGAGATCGATCCAGCCCGGTAGGGCGAGATCCTCGTCCTCCAAACCGTTGGCATTCGTCACCATGATTTCCTCGATGACGACGCCTCCCGTGAGGACCGGAGCCATGGGAGTGGCGACGGTGGTGATCGCCAGATCGTCGATGAATACATCCTGAAACAAACCGCCGGTGGCGGCGTTGAAAGCGAAGTTGCAGCCCACGGTTGGGATGAAGCCCGGTGTCGGCAACGCGGTGAAAATCGCAAGACCATCGTAGGTGAGGTCCAGTCCGGTGGCCGCGTGCCAGTGCAGCGTCACGGTGCGGAAAGTCTGGTCGTAGGTGAAGTTTCTGCCGGGGAGATCAGTGGCGAGGAAATTGCCCGCGCTGTTTGCGTCGGCGAAAATCTCGATGCTGCGGGGATCGGTGGTGGCGTTCTCATAGGTGTCGAAGTTCACGACCAACCCATAGGCTGCACTGTGTCCGCTCGCGCTGCCCAGACCACTCAGCGTCGGACCGAAGCTGATATTAAATCCATCCGCAGGGACCGCTGCGGCGGTTCGATCGAGGAGTAACTTGAACGTGACTGTGAATTCCGTCACCGCGGCAGTGGCATCGAGCACGGGAAGCACCAGCGCGGCCGTGGCGTTGCCCGTCGCCTTGTCGGCCAGCCGCAGAGCGATGGCGCCGACGGTGCCGACGCCGGTCTTTACGATGCCCACATTGATCGTGCCGGTCCCGTTGGTGTCCCTCCGATTGGAAATCAGGGTAGCATTGGTGGCCACGCCGTTGAGCAAGCCCCCGCTGAGCACGAGCGCGGTGTTGATCGCGCCATTCGGGGTGTCGGTAGCGAGCGAGTTGAAATTATGGGTGTAGGTGGCGGCGGAGAGCGCGGAGGGGAAGATCGCGGCAAACACGAGGGCTTGCCACAGGACAACAGAGCGAGTTCGAGGCATGGCTTACGGAGTTGAGGTAATGGAAGAGCTTTTATCCAAACGGACGAATCCCGCCAATTCAAGCTCTCTGGGGGCTGAACTGACGGAGAAACGCTCAACGCCTTACTTTTTAAACTCGTGGCGCACGTGCCAGTGGCGAGTTTCGCCGGGGGAGAGGTTGAGCGCGAGGTAGGGCTCGACGGAGACGGTGTGGGCGTTGGCCCAGACGGGGCATTCGCTGGGGACGAAGCTCGTCGCGAAGGTGACGCGGGAGAGCGCGGGGTGGTTGAGCGAGAGCGTGAGCGGCGTCTTCGGCGGGAGCGTGAGGAGCGCGAACTGGTTGTCTGGTTTCGGGCCGAAGGGGCGTTTGAACGTGAGCGCACCATCAGGGGTGATCATGAAGACGCCGTTTTCCGGCACGGTGGTGCCGGCAGGGAGTTGCATTTTCGCACGCTGCTCGGTGAGTGCCCAGAACGGGTGCGGGAACCATTGGAGCGCGAGCGGGGTGTCACCGACGTTGGTGAGTTGCGTGAACGAGGTGACCGTGCGGCCGGCGAGTTCGATTTTACGCGTGAGTTCGTAGGAAACTCCGGCGGCGGTTTGACGCGTTTGAAAGATGACGTGATCGGCGGCGGGGGTGACGGCCCACTGGCAGCGTTCGCCGAGGCGAACGGAGTCGTGCGCGGACGCTTTCGGGTCCGGACTCGCGGTGATCGTGCCGGCTCCGATGGCGACACCGGTGTCGCCGCGCCACGTGAGGCGGGAGAAGTTGTCGCGGCGCGTGTGACGGAAAGATTCGGGCAGGCCTTGCCCGTCGTAGACTCCGGGCTCGGCGGGATACGACGGACCGCTGACGAGCGGACCGAGCTTAGCATCGGTGACTTGCCAGACGTAGCCACCGTGGCAGTAGCGCCAGCCTTGGCGCGCGAGGTCGGCGGGATCGGTGGGATCGAGGATGGCGAGGGCGAGTTCGCGATTGGCGAGGTGGAGCATGGGGGCAGAGGGGAAGAGGAGCTCGATCTTGCTTTTCCCACTTTCGCTTAATCTTTTTTTCCCGCGGAGGGACATTCCTGACGAAAGAGAACGATAAAGAGGAAAGAGAAAGAGGGGGGCGGGAGTCAGTTCACTCGGGGATACGGTTGGAGGTGGTGGCTATTTTTTAGGGAGCGGCCGCCGTGGAGGGACGTGTAGAAAGGATCGCTGGGGAGAATGGAACCGCGGCGGACGATTTCGCCGGTGAAGGCGGATTTGTAGAGGGCGGTGAGGAGTTCGAGCGTGCGGCGGGCGTCGTCGCCAGAGGTGAGGGGGCGGCGTCCGGAGTCCATGTCAGAGACGAAGGCGGCGAGTTGCGCGGCGTGGGTGGAGCCGACGTCGGGTGGGAAACTTTGCCAGGCTTGGGAGAGGGAATTGCCCTCTTCTTGCGCGGAGGGCGAGAGGGTGAAGCGCCAGTTGTCGCGGGTGTGGCTATAAAGGTGAGTGAGCTCGACGGTGGCTTTTTGGTAGTCGAGGCGGATGTAGGTTTCCTGGCGTGGGCTGAGGGCGCTATTGACGATGGAAGCGACGGCGCCGTTGGCGAATGTGACGATGGCCACGGAGACGTCTTCGACTTCGATGTCGCGGTCGAGGGTCGCGGCGACGGCTTGGATCTCGGACCAATCGCCGAGGAGATGGAGCAGATGATCCATGGCGTGGATACCGAGAGCCATCGTGGGACCGCCGAGGTCGCCGGACCATTTGCCGCGCCACGGGGTGGAGTAGTAGGAGGCATCGCGGAACCAAAGGGTGTTGCAGACGGCCACGAGGGGGCGGCCGAGTTGGCCGTCGTTGGCGAGGGATCGGACGTGCGCGGTGGAGGACGCGAAGCGCATTTGGAAGACGCAGGCGGAGTAGCGGCCGGTGCGTTTTTCTGCGGCTTCGATAGCGTCGAGCTCGGCGAGGGAGCCGCAGAAAGGTTTTTCGCAGAGGACCCACGCGCCGGCTTCCATGGCGGCAATGCTCATGTGGCGGTGGAGGGAGGGCGGGGCGGCGATGAAGACGAGATCGGGCTGCACCTCGCGCAGAGCGGTCGGGTAGTCGGTGAGCGCGGACGGAATGCGATGGCGCTCGCAGAAGGCTTTGACGCGGGCGGCGTCGAGGTCGACGGCGGCGACGAGTTCCACGCGGCCCTGGGTGGCCTCGACAGCGCGCACATGGGCGTCGCCGATACCGCCGGTGCCAACGAGGAGAGCGCGGTAGGTTTTGGCGGGAGCGGGTGGCATGGTGGGGACGACGGAAAAAATAAAAATGGCGGGGCCGTGGAAGGCGGACTGAAGTCCGACCTACTTGATCAGGCGGAGGATTTTTTCGCCGGTGAGGCGCTGATGGGCGGGCAGGCTGTGAGGGGTGATGCCGCCGTAGGTTTTCGCAAGCCCGGCGAAACGGGCGCGGGTGGCGGCGACGAATTCCTCGGGGCTGCGGGTCTCGCCGAAGAGAGCCATCATTCCGGGGAGCCAGCGGTGGCCGGAGCGAACGTGGTTCTGTTCATCGTTGCGGTCGAAGGCGAGGAGGGTGTCGGCCTCGAAGTCATTGAGCTCGCGGACACGGTCCATGACGTGGGCTTTGGTGGGAAAACTGTTGGCCTCAAATTCCATGGTCATCATGGCGTAGCGTTCGGACGGCGTCATCTGTACGAGGATGGTGTAAAGATCGAGTGAGTGCTCGAGGGTCAGGAGATCGACGCCGAGGCGCGGGAGTTGGCGGTAGCCGAACTGACTGTGGCGGGACTCATCCCAGAGGTGGCGGGCGAGATCGTGGTGGAGATCGAACGGCGCGTGCGGGGTGTCGTAGAAAACGGTCGCGAGGTAGTCGACGGCGTCGAGTTCCATCATGAGCCAGACATAGACCATAATGCGGATGACGCGGGCATCGGTGGTGGGGTCGATGAGCCACGCGCGGACGATGGGGGTTTCCGCAGGGTCGTCGCTAAAGACGCTGGAGCACGTGGGAAAGCGGCCGCGGTTCGGAGTCGGCGGGTGGGTGTAGAAGCGGGTAGCGGAGAGGAGCGGCGGGGCGGAAGCAGGAGAGAGAGGGAGAGGGGGAGAGGGGGTGGTGGAGAGAGGGGGAGAAGGGGAGTGGAGGCCGCCGTGGGAGGCGAGGAGGGTGGTGAGGTGGGCTGACCACTCGCTCACGCTCGCGGCTACGGGGGACGCGGAGGTCGGCTCGCTGGCGCTCGCCGCTACGGGGAGATAGGGGACGATTTCGGCGGCGTGGCGGGTTTCGTCGGCAAGGAATTCTTCGACGAGTTTGCGGGAGGGCCAGTCGGCGAGGTGGTGCGTCGCGGTGAGGTAGTGGCGGTAGGCGTCGTGGAGGGCTGGCTTGATGACGCGGTAGAAACCGGCGAGCGCGACGGTGGCATCGGCGGGCATGACGGCTTCGTTGAAAAGTTGGCGAAGCGACGGGCGGACATCGTCGGTGGCACCAAAGCCACTGAGCTCGCGTCCGCGCTCGCGGAGAAAGCGGGCGTGGCTGGCGGCCTCCCACACGTGCTGGCAAAGGAGATACTTCAGCTCGGGCTCACCGACGCGGTAGATGAGCGTGGTGGCGGTGCGGACGAACTCGCGCTCGGTTTCGAAGAGGAGGCGCAACCAGCGGGCCATTTCCTGCACGGCGGCGAGCCGGCCGGTGGGGGCGGGCGTGGGTGCGAACGCGGGCTTGGGCGTGGACGGCGGTTGGAAACCGTCGCTCCGTTCGAAGGTGGGGATTGGCGCGACCATGGGGTGATGCTGATCTTTCTCTGGCCTCTTTTTCTTAATCTTTCGCTCGAATGCTGGACGTCGGAGGGCGGCGAGGTGGGATGGCCGGGACCTGACGAAGGGAAAGCCGAAGAGGAAAGAGAAAGCGTTTAGCAGATGCGGCCCTTTTTTCCGGCAGTGGTGTGGCCGGGGGGATTCAGGCCGATCCAGCGGTCGTCGATGGGTTCGCTGGCGCGCTGGTACCGGGCGTCGCTGGAAATGCGGAAGCGATTTTCGGTGCGATTGTCGAGGGAGGCGTGGACGAGGAACATCGAGAAGGTGATGAAATCGCCGGGTTGGAACTCGGTGGTGAGCCAGCGGCAGTTGAATTTATTGCGGAGGACGGGCGGGTTGTGGGAGAGGGTGCCGCTGAAGGTCCAGCCGAAGCCTTTGGCACCGTTCGTGGCATTTTTGACCTGCTCGGGTTTGTTGGCGCAGTAGGAGTCGACGTCGCGGTAGATGTAGTTTTCGAGGAGATCCATGCGGTGGTGCGAACCTTCGAGGACCATGAGGCCACCGAGTTCGAAGGAGATTTCGCCGTAGGGGAGCCAGCACGTCATATGGCCGTGGGTGCCGCGGCCCATGTAGGGAAGGTCGCAGTGGGGGTTGGTGCCTTTGCCGGGTCCGATGGCACGGAGCCAGGTAAAATCGTAGTGGCGGATTTCTTCGCCGTAGAACTGGCGGTAGAACTCGGGGAGGCGGCCGGAGTAGAGGAGGTTTTGGACGGCGGGGTTGTTGTGGGTGAGTTCGGGCTTGAAGACGTAACCGGCCCCGGGTTGGCAAACGCCGTCGATGGTCGGATGCGCGGGGTCGAGGACGCCGGCGGCGGCGAGGCCGGCGGTGAGCGTGGCGCGGGCGGCGAGGACTTCGTCGCGGTCGAGGTAGCCCTTCATATAGAGATAGCCGTCGGTGGCGAAGCGGCGGCGGAGTTCGGGGACGTTCTCGGCGGCGTCGGAGGAGTCGCGCAAGAGGCCGATCTTGTCGTCGTCCATATCGAGGGCGTGGCCGAAGGAGTAGATTTGCGGGAGGACGGTGGCGGTGCTCATGGGAGGACAAGGAGAATGACTAATGACCAATGACTAATGTCTAATGACTGATGGCTCTGGGGAGAAGGGATGCTTGTGGTTTGGGAGGGTTGAGGGTCGGCGGTTGGGAAACGGCCGCACCGTTCGGAGGTCAGGTCGCGGACCAACCTTCGGGCCAGACGGTGCCGAGGGCGGGGCGCCACATAATGTGGCGGTCGATACGGGGCTGGTGGTGCCGATATTTTTCCGTGAGACGGATTTTGGTGCGGAGGTGATTGGCGAGGTTTTCGCCGTAGAAGAAGGTATTTTCGGCGACGGAGGAGACGACCATGAACTCGGTGGCGGTGGTCTCCATGAGTTCGAGGAGTCCGCGGGTGTTGGCGAGTTCGAGGTCGATCGCGGCTTGGAGTTTTTGAGAACAGGTGGTGCGCGTGGCGTCGTTGGCGGAGGGGTCGAGGTAGCCGTAGACGTGTTCACACCAAGCGCAGACATTGCGGAGAGTTGTGCTCCAGTGGAGGTAGGCGCGGACGCGGTCGCGGAGGTCGGTGAAGACGGCGACGGCGGCGGAGTGGGCGGGGGCAGCGGCGAGTTGGGTTGCGAGGAAGGCGAGCACGGCGCGCACGCGCGGGAGGAGTTCGCGGTCCATGTCGGCGGCCATCTTCGCGCCGGACTCGCGCGTGATGAGATCGAAGAGGACGTCTTTGCCGAGGTCGGTGAGGCTGGGATTGTTGAACTGGAAGCAGCCGTGGCGCTCGTAGTAGTCGCGTTCGGCGGCGGGAACGGCTTCGAGGTCGGGGACGAACGGACGGTCCCACGTGCGTTGCCAGCAGAAGCCGAAAACGCAGAAGAGCGGGACGAGAGGTTGCCAGACGAGGGCGTCTTCGAAATCGCACCACGCTTGGGTCAGGGTGGGGGCGGCGGAGGGGCCGACGAGGCGGGAGGCGTAGTCGCGGAGGACGTCGTCGATGGGGCGGCCGGGGACGAATTGGGCGGCGGAGATTGCGGCGATATTGGGCCAGTAGGGGGTGGCGGTGGGGTGAGCGAGGCCGCCGAGGGCGGACAGGCGCGTGAGGCCGGTCGCGGCGGCGGATGTGAGTTTGGCGTGGAGGAGGCGCGGGAACGGGAGGCCGATGAGCGGCTCGTGATTCATCACGCCGCAGGCGGAGTAGTGGAGGACGGGCTCGATGCCCTGGGCGCGCGACTCGGCGAGGGCCGGCTTTTCGGCGGGGTCCATCCAGCTCTGGAAAATGCTGCCGGCGACGCCGAAGTTTTCGGGATACTTGGGATGCGGATACGGGAGAGAGTAGCCGCGGACGAGGAGCGAGGGGGTTTCGTAGCCGACGTGGCGACCCATGCCAGACTTGATGTGGTCGTGCTCTACTTTGAAGGGTTCGATGCGGAGGATGACGTCGAAGTGAGGGTTAATCTCGGCGGCGCCGGCTTGGAGATTGCGGAGGACCCGGGCGATGCCGTGGCCGGCGGCTTCGGCGACTTTGTCGTGGTTGCGCCACTCACGGATCATAAAAGGGCCGCCGTTGCGGCCGACGTAGAGGGAGGCGGTGTGTTCGAAGCCAGCGCCGCTGTCGTTCGTCCAGAGCGACATGTAGCCGAGATCGGGGACGGCACGGATGAGTTTCTGGAGGGCTTCGCGGTAATGGCGACGGACGATGGGGTGATCTTGCGCCATCGTGAAACGCGGGAGGCGCGAGCGGAACGGGTGGTCGACGCGGGCGCCGCGCAGTGTGGGATATTTTTGGAAGAACCGCTCGGGCATCGTGCGGGGTTCGAACATACACACGCCGGGTTTCAGGCCGTAGCGGCGGCCGAGGTCGGCGAGTTTGCGGAGATGGTTGAGGTTGGCGTCGAGGTAGAGGGCGGGCCAGAGGCCGCGGGTGAGGTCGGTGTCGACGAAGTGGTTGAAGCCGGGGGCGTAGGTGTAGAACTGCGAGTAGTATTCGTGGGCGACGAGATCCTCGTGCGGCATGTGCGCTTGGAGACTGTTGACCTCGCAGTGGGTAAAACCGGCTTCGGCGAGGGCGGCGACGTAGCGCTCGGGATCGAAGCCACGGGCGGAGCGCCAGTATTGGGTGTAGCAGGCGTCCCAATGGGGACGGTGCCAGCCGAACGACGCGGGGAGGAGAATGCCGGCGGCGAGTTTCTCGCGGGTGAAGGCGCCGACGCCGTTGGTGAACAGGCGAACGGCGGCGAAGAGGAAGGCGCCGTGGGTGGCGATGATCTCCCCGGTGGCTCCGGCGGAATCGGAGTCGGATGCGGCCATGCGAATCCAGGTCCAGGCGGGCTCGGAGGAAGCGTAGACGGATGGCGAGGCCGGGGCGGCAGGGATGCGGGCGACGAGGTTGCGCGAGGCGAGGGCGACGAGGATACCGCGAAGGGGGACGCTCGCGGTCGCGGCGACGGAGGCACCGGTGAGGCGGGCGAGCTCGGTGGCCGCAGTGATTTCACCCGGGGTGGCGGCGGCGGGATGGAAAATGGACGTGAGGAAGGGGAGGGACGAGGCAGTCATGGGACGGGCATGGTGCGGTGCTTAGGCGCTTTGGAAACAGATTCTGGAACTCTCGCCGCGAGCGCGGTGGAGTCAAAATGAACATTCCTGAAAGTTTCAGGGCGAGTGAGACACCAAGGAGGGGAGCCCGCTGGGAGCGGCGCTGGGGAAAGCGCGGCTCCGTCGGGGGAGCAAACGCAGCGGCGGTTTCCTAACCGCCGATGGGGCAGGGCGGGTGAAGAGAGGGCGGAGTAGTGGGGGCCATTGCAGGGTTAAAAATAGCAGATCGAAAATCGGCGCTTGGAAAGCGCCGCTCTGTGGAGTTCAAGGGGCGGATGCGATTGGAGGAGATGCAGTTTTTTGATCCGCGGCGGGAGATCGAGTTTAGCGCGAATCGGCTGCCGCACTGGCAGCAGGCAGGAGGAGTGTATTTCGTTTCGTTCAGGTTGGGCGATGCGGTGCCGCGGGCGTTGATGGACCCGTGGCTCGGCGAGCGCGCCGTGTGGTCGGGGCAGCATCCGACTCCGTGGTCGGAGGACGTGGAGCGGGAGTATCATTCCCGATTTACGGCGGAGATCGAACGGTGGCTCGATGCGGGTCACGGTGCGTGTGTGCTGCGCAAGCCGGCGAGTGCGGAGATTGTGGCGGGGGCGCTACGCTTTTTCGAGGGGACGCGCTGTCAGATGTTTTCCTGGGTGATCATGCCAAATCACGTGCACGCACTGTTCACGCTGATGGCGGGGCATGAACTCGAGGAAATGCTGCATGCTTGGAAGCTTTTCAGTGCGCGGCAGATTAATACACTGCGAGGGACGTCGGGGCATCTGTGGCAGCGGGATTATTTTGACCGGTTGGTGCGCGATGCGGGGCACTTTGCGCGGTGTGTGCGGTATCTACGAAAAAATCCGGCGAAGGCCGGATTGAAAGAAGGGGAATATTTGTTGTGGGAGAGCGAGCTGGCGCAGGGGATTCTGTGATGGACGGATCGCGAGGGGCGAGGACGGGGAGTGACCGGGCAATGGGGCGCGGCGGGGTGCTCGTTTGCTGCGAGAATACGGCGCTGGGGAAAGCGCCGCTCCGTGCGGATTGAAATCAACGACCCAAATACAGGTCGCGCCCGCGGACCAGGGCCTCCATTTTGCGGTCGGCGATGGAGCGTTTGAGCATCCAGAAACCGCAGTCGGGGTGCACCCAACGCACCCGGCCCGGGCCCACTTTTTTCTCCACGGCTTCGATGCGCGCGGCGACTTCATCGGCGGTCTCGATGTGGTTCACCTTGATGTCGATCACGCCGACGCCGAGGGTGATTTTTTTGTCGATGTGCTTGAGCGCATCGAGATCGGCTTTGGGGCGGTGGGCGAGCTCGAGGACGAGGTGATCGGTGTGGAGGGCGTTGAGGAACGTCAGGAGTGTTTGCCAATTACCCTTTTGGATCGTCTGGCCGCCGTAGTTGCCGAAACAGAAGTGGACGGCGCGTTCGGTATTTTTATCGATGGCATCGAGGACGAGATTCATCGAGGCGGCGGCGAGGGGACCGTCGTTGGGATTGCCGGGGATATTGGCTTCGTCGACCTGGAGGCACGCGGCGGGAAGGCCGGGCATTTGGGCGGCGAGGACCTCGCCGAGGGCCATGGTGAGCTTGGTGAAGTCGCGGTAGTGGTGATCGAGGAGTGTGCGGGCGAGCATGTAGGGGCTCGTGACGGTAAATTTGAACGGGCCGCCGGAGACGGAGGCGGCGCGTTGACAATCGGCGAGGAGATTGAGCGAGCCTTCGTCGAGCGGGCCGGAGACGACGCCGGCGGGTTTGCGGCGGAAGCCCATCGGATGGTGACGGTAGAATTCATCGGTGATGGAGCGACCGACGACGGAGGAGACGCCGGCCATGGGGCGGATGAAATATTCGATCATGCCGTTGGTGTCGGGGTGATTGACGTCGAAGCGGTAGAGCTCGCCATCGGTGGGGAGGTCGATGCCCGCCTGACGTTGGATATCGAATACGACCCGGGTGGCGTCGATCGCAGCTTGCTCGCTGGGGAGGGCGGCGAGCCAGTCGGGCACGGGATAAGAGCCGACGGTGGTCGTGAGGATGCGCGGAGATTTCGGAAGTTTGGTGTTGGGCATGAGAGAGGGTGGATGAAGGAGAGGGGGAGAGCGGGAGCGCGGGAGAGGGGGAGAAAGAGAACGAGAACGAATAAGAGAACGAGAACGATTATCAGTGAATTGGAGACGACACGGTGGGGGCTTGGCGGTGGTGGCGGATTGGGCGGTGGAGGGGGCGGGCTTGCTGGCAGCTCACCGGAATCGGGGGAAAAGACGGCTTGCTGGCGCTCGCCGCCACTGGGAGGGGGCGGCTTGCCGGAATCGGTGAGGGTGATCGGGTGCGTGGAAAAAACCGCAGTGCTGAATCGCCCGCAAGCAGGCTCCTACCCCGGGAAACTCCGCGTGAGTGGGACCCCGCAGAGAATCACGTGCCCGGGGGATTGGTCGGCGCGGGGGCAGACGGCTGCTCGGGCTGGCCAGCGGTGCCGTTTCTTTGCTTTTCTTCGTAGGCTTTGCGTTGGGCCATGCCGATTTCGAGGAGGTCGCTAACGAGCATGCGGGCTTCTTCTTCTTGGCGGGCGATCGTCAAGGGCTTGGCCGGTTGTTCTGGCAGGGGAATGCTGGCGAGCGGCAACGGGGTGGTCTCAGCGGGCACCGGACTAGGCGGGACGGGAGACGGGGCCGCGACGGAGAACCCAGCGGCGGGAGGCATCATCGCGACGGGCTGGGGAGCGGGGCCGAAGGTGGTCGTGGATTTGCGAAGGGTGAGGGTTTTTTGTTGGTCGCCCACTTTCACGACAATTTGTTCACGGCGTGGGTCGTAACTGAGGACGTTGATACCGCCATCGATGGAGCCGACGACGATCCAGCGACCCTTCTTGGCCTGCTTGTCGAAGACATTCACGAAGGTCTTCGTGCTCATGATATTCACGCCGGCGAACTCGAGGGTCTCACCGGCCGCCTGGGTGATGGCCGCGGCGGTGGGGGGCATGAAAGGGGAACTGCTCGAGCCGGACTGGGCGACGGCGCTGCCGACCAAGCTGAACGCCAGAGTTGCGAGAGCGGTACGGAGAAGGCGGTGGGTCGCGGTCATAATGGTTGAAACGATGGTTGGTGCGGAAGGATACGTCAAACTTGGCGTGAGTGCGGAGGGGCGAGCCGGGGCCGAGGGAAAGCGTTTGGGTTCCTCGGATAGCGTTCTCTTTCCTCTTTCTCTTAATCGTTATCTTTCTTTTCCGTCGGCAAATCCTGACGAACGAGAACGATTTCCGGAGGGGAAGTGGCTACTTGCGGGCGACGAGCATCAGGGCACTGCCGTGGACGTTGGGGTGTTGTTCAGTGCGAAAATCTTTGAAGCCGAAGTGCTGGAGCGCGCCGATGATTTCCTGTTTCTCCATCCAATAACTGTAGACGTCGCCGCCGCCGCAGAAGCCCTTCCAATCGAGGGAGGGGCCGTAGTTGAAGCGGTGGACGGTGTGTTTGAAACCGGCGTGCTCCATCGGGAGTTGTTCGGAAAACTTGGCGCCGGGGACGGGGTTTTGGGCGACAAACGCGGCGTCGTGGAAAACGGTCCACAGGAAAATCGCGTTGCTCCGAAGGGCGAGGAGTTCGAGGAGTTCGACGGGATTGGTGAGGTGATACAGGAGGCCAGAGGCAACGGCGATGTCGTGAATTTTATCGACCGCGCGCAAGTGGGCGAGGCAATCGCCGAGGAGGAAACGGACTTTCGCGCTCATACGAAAGGTTTCCTTCGCGATGAGGCACTTGAGGTAAGCGCGACCGTTGGCTTCGACGGCGGTGACGGCGGCGGGGTTGAGACGGTCGATGAGGTAGGTGTGGCCGCCTTCGAGGGGGCCGAGCTCGAGCACATCGCGGCCCGTGAAGCCGCCGGCGACGCCCATTTCCATCAAATGATGGTGGGCCCACGCGATGCGCGGATCGTCGAAGAGGGGGGTGGCGCCCGCGGTGAGTTCAGGGCGATCGGCGGGAGGCGAGGAGGACCATTCGCCGGCGAAAAGATCGAGCGCGTTTTGGTCGGAAGGGACGCTGCCGAAGAAATGTTTAAAGTCGGGCGTGGCGGACATGAGAGATCACGAAAGACACGAAGGGCACGGAAGGGAACGCGGATTTTTGAGGAAAACTTCGCCGAGAGGGGGCCTCCGTGAATCACGGCACTTCGTAAATTTCGATGAGCGCGTTGCCGGTGGGGTTGGTGCTGCCGTCGTTCGTGAGGCCGGTGGCATGGGCGGTGTAACTGCCGGGCCGGAGTGTGACGAGCATGGCGGGCTCTTGGCGGTCGGAAAAGACGAAGGCGCCGACGGACGTGAAGGCAGCGCGGAGGGCGGGCTGGAAGGATACCGGGGAATCCCAGTCGTCTTTTTCGCGGAGGAGCGTGCTGCCGGTGAAAAGCTTGAGGAAGGGGTCGTCGAGGGTGGCGGTGACCCCGAGGCTACGGAGGGTGTCGCCGGCGATGCGGACGAGGTAGGTGCGCGGGCCGGGGCCGGAGACGACAAAGCCAGCGATGAGGGTGTCGCTGCCGGTGCTGACGTAGCCGCGCGTAGAGAGATTTGCGATACGACTCGCGGAATCGCGGGTGGCGTCGGCGTCGTAGACCTCGATGAGGATGGTGCCGGTGGCGTTGCTCGGGCTGGTGGTGGTCGCCGTATAGTTACCGGGGGCGAGCGCCGTGAAAATGATGGCGTCGCGTGAACCGGAGGGGAGGGCGAAGGCGCCGACCCGGGAGGTGGCGGTGCGGATGTCGGGGGCGTTGGGGCTTTGGTCCCAGAGGGCGGTGCTGGTGGCGATGGTGGTGCCGGCGGAATTTTTCAGGACGAGTTGCGGATCGGCGAGGGTACCGGTGACGCCGAAGGTGGCGAGGGTGGGGCCGGCGGCGCGCAGGAGGACGGTTTTGGGGCGGGTGCCGGTGACGACGAAACCGACGATCATCGAACGGGGGCCGGAACCGCCGATGCCGCGGGTGGAGAGGTTGGCGAGCTGCGTCTCGGGAGAGAGGGTCGCGGGCGTGGTGGTGAGAGTGACGGTCGGGCTGGTGAGCGTGTGGTCGGGCGTGATGGCTTGGAAATAGTAGCTGCCGGCGTCTTCGAGTTGGACGGAGCCGAAGGTGAGAGAACCGGGTTTGATGAGCGTGAAGAGGGCCTCGAACGTGGTCGCGCCGGTGGCTTTGAAATACCAGTGGTAGCTGTGAAAATCGTCGGCGACGGGCGGGTCTTGGTTATTAACGGCGATGGTCAGTTGCGCAGTGCTGCCGATGGAGGCGGTTTGGGGAGAGGGTTGAGTGGTGAGGACCGGAGGGACGATGGGAGTTGTATAAAGATAAGTGACACCCGCGATGTCGTCGGGTTGGAGTGTCTCGATGTCGGTGATGAAACTATTGAGAGCGGAGGCGACGTTTTGGCGGGGCGTGGCGAGGTCGGGATGGGTCAATCCGAGGACGTGGCCGAATTCGTGGAGCAGGACGCGGCGGAGATCGGTGGAGACGGGCTCGGTGGATGGACGCCGGGCGGGGCCGCGAAAGGAATTCCAGACGACCGATTTGTTGACGATGACATCGGCTTCACGCGAACGGACGGTGTCGCCGAGGCCGTCGGAATTGTCGAGGAGGGTGGCGGCGAGTTCGAAGGGGCTGAAGGCGAGGCCGTAGGTGTTGGTCGAAAAGGAGACCTGATTGAGCCCGTCGAATTCTTGTCGGGCGGAAAAGGTTGTGGTGCTGATGGTGCTGGTGAAACGGCAGCGGCCGAGGTGGAGATTCCAGTCGTCGAGGGCGGCTTGAGCGACGACGTTCCATGACATCGCGCCATCGATGAGGGGAAAGATGCGAGTGGCGGCGCTGGCGTCTAATTGGAGGCGCAGAGGGATATCGCCGGACGGCCACGTGGAGCGGAAGGGGACGTAAGCGTGGGCGCCGGGCGCGGAGGCGAGGGCGAGGAGCGTGAAGAAGACCGTTAGGGGGAAGGAGAAAAAGCGAGAGGGTGAGACGGAGCCGGACCGACGGTGGGGGATAGTGCACATGGTCACGGGAGGCGGGCGGCGGGCGCGGGGGAGTCGAGGGCGGCAGTGATCTGCGTTTCGAAGGCGGCGAGGGTGAGGGCGTCGGCTGGCGCGGTGAGGCGGGCGGTGATCGTCGCGACGGCGGGAGTAGCGAGAGGGAGCGCGATTTCGTCGGTGGAGGCAAGGGGCGCGAGATTGTCGCGGGTGACGTAGTCACGTTGGGTCGCGGGGTCGGTGAGGACATGGTAACGACCGTGGCCGGCGGCAACGAGGGGGCAGAGGACGGACCCGTTGTTGGCGAAGAAAACTATTTGGCGTTGGCCGACGGTGAAGGAGGGTAGGCCGACGACGTGGAGGGTGCGCTTGCCGACGGTGCCCCCGAGGAGCGTGAGGGTGACGGTTTCGGCGGGAGTGCCTTTCAGGGTGCGCTCGAGGCGGAGCGTGACGAGGGTGCGGACGCCGCGGCCCTGGGAAGAATCGAACTCTTCGCTGCGAATGGCGGTGACGGTGCCGCGGGCGATGGTGTCGGACGCGGCGACGAGTTGGGGGAACGTTGGGGCGATGACGGACAGCGCGTGGACGGCCGGGGTGAGGAGCAGGGTGAAGGTGAAGGAGAGGAGGAGAAGGAGAGACGGGGAGAGGGGGAAAGGGGAGACGGGGCGCGGCATGGTGGTGGGGGTTCGACGGCGGGGGCGGCGTTTGTTTCGGGCGAGAGAGGGAAGCGAAGTCGGGCCGCACGATTGCGCAAGAGGCGCAAGGAGGCCGGGGACTTTGGAAAGAGGCGATCGGCGAAACACGGGCTGGAAAGCCCGTGGCACTTAGGAGACTCGGCGTTTTTGCCAGGACACGACGATTTGGCGGATGGTCTCTTCGAGCGACTGCGTGAGGTCCCAAGACGGGTAGTGGGCGCGCATTTTGCGGAGATCGCTGTAGTAGCAGATGTGGTCGCCGGCGCGGTTTTCGTTCACGTAGGTGTAGACTTGCAGTTGGCCGGTGAATTTTTCCGTGAGCGCGAAGGCTTCGAGGATGGAGGTGCTGTTGGCCTTGCCGCCGCCGAGATTGTAGACTTCTCCCGCGCGCGGGGCGGCGACGAACGCGGCCATGAAGCGGGCGACGTCGAGGGAGTGGATGTTGTCGCGGACCTGTTTCCCCTTGTAGCCGAAAACGCGATACTCGCGGCCCTCGAGGTTGCATTTCACGAGGTAGCTGAGAAAGCCGTGGAGCTCGACGCCGGTGTGGTTGGGACCGGTGAGGCAGCCACCGCGCAGGGCGCAGGTGGGTAGATCAAAGTAGCGGCCGTATTCCTGGACCATGACGTCGGCGGCGACTTTACTCGCGCCGAAGAGGGAGTGCTTCGATTGGTCGATGGTGAACGTTTCGGCTATGCCGTCGGCGTAGGCGGGATCGGCGTAGTCCCAGCGCGTGGGGAGTTCGGTGAGCGCGATGCGGTTGGGGGCGTCGCCGTAGACTTTATTCGTGCTCATGTGCACGAACGGAGATTCGGGAGCGGCTTGGCGGACGGCTTCGAGGAAGTTAAGGGTGCCGACGGCATTGGTGTCGAAGTCGTCGAAGGGAATGGCGGCGGCTCGGTCGTGGGAGGGTTGCGCGGCGGTGTGGACGATGACGGAGGGGCGGATGGATTTGACGAGGGCGAGGACACCGGCGCGGTCGCGGATGTCGAGCTCGTGGTGGACGAAGCCGGGGAGCTCGGCGGCGAGACGGGATTGGTTCCAGCGGGTGTCGCCAGACGGGCCGAAGAAGACGGCGCGCTGGTTGTTGTCGACGCCGTGGACGGTGTAGCCGAGTTCGCGGGCGAAATAGATGCAGACTTCGGAGCCGATGAGGCCGGAGGAACCGGTGACGAGGAGCGTTTTGGACATCGTGGGAAGGTGCGGGCCGGAGTGGGGCGGGCGGGAGCGGAGGAAAGGAGGTGGCTAGCGACGAAGGCGACAGATCGGGCGGTGGGCAAGGATGGGGTTTACGGGAGGAGCGAGAAGGGTGTGATCCACACTCTGCTCAAGCGGCAACAGGTCAGCCGGAGTTCGGATTTTGAAACGCGGAGGACGCGGAGAGCCGCAAAGCGGATGCAGATCGCTGGGAGTATTTGCATCACACCCGAGCGAGCGGCTGGGGCAAAAGAGGCGAGGCTTACCGAGGAGTGGGGCGGCCGGGGTATTCGATCCACCAGCCCTCGGGGAGGGTTTTGATGTTGGCGGGTGTGCCGCGGCGGATGGGATCGCGTGTTCGGCCCAGTGGTCGTTGGGAGGCGCGGGCGAAAAAATAGCGGGAGGTGGATAAGAAAACCGACCAGCACGAGCGTGCGAGCGGTCCACGAGAACGATTACGAGAACGATTCAGTTCGGGCGGTGGGCTCGGCTATTTGGGCGACGGGCGGCCGCGGTATTCCATGGTCCAGCCCTCGGGGAGAGTGGGGATGTTGGCGGGGACGCCACGGCGGATGGGGTCGACGTGTCGGCTCCATTGGTAATTGGGCTCGGCGGGGACGCTGTAGCCTCTCAGATGGACGACGGAGATGGCGAGGGCGGTGGCGCGGGCGACCCAGCGGACGGAGCGTTGGGCGGCATCTATTTCGAGAACGAGCAACCACGCGAGGAGGACGCGCGGGAGGTAAAAATAACGATCGCCGAAGACCAAGTTGTCGAGGTTCCACGTGTCGGGGCGGGCCCGATACACGCCGGCGGCCATCACGAGCAAGAAGGCGACGACGAGTTGGGCGCGGAGGGGGCGGCGCGCGTGCGTGCGGAGAGACCAAGCGAGCAAGGCAACGACCGGGACGAGGCCGAGGAAGCCGAGGAGCAGTGGCGGCAAGTGGCGGGCGAGGTTATCGCCGAAGACGGGCCAGACGAGGAGATGTTGGCCGACGACCGCGCAGAAGTGGGCGGCGTCGAAGGGCGGGAAAACAAAGCGGGGTCCCGGGCGGAAAATGAAGTAGGCTTGAAGGGCGGCGCAGGTGCTAGCCAGCGCGAGCAGTTGCAGGTTGAAGGATGAACGTTTAAAGCGTGGCGAGGAGGCGTCGCGCCACCAGCGCCAAGCGAGCAGTGGGCCGAGGGCGATGATAAACGGACCGGTGAGGCCGACGAGGGCCACGAGGGCGAGGTCGGTGATGCGTTGGGCGGTCGTGGTCGGCGCGGTGAGGAAGGCTTGTTCGATCAGCAAAAAGGCGACGACCCACTGGAGATTGGTGATGCTGAAGAGGACCTCGCCGGTTTGCGGGCCGAGAAAAAAAGCGAAGGCGAGCCAAGGACGGAGCGCGGACGGGAGTGGGAGTCGCGGGGAAAACGTGCGGGCAATAACTGCGAGCCAGAGGGCGAAGGCCGTGACGTTGTAAAAGGCCGGCCACCATGCGGGGTCGAGCAAGCGCGAGGCGGTCCACGCGATCAAGCGCGGCAGCGTGTGCAGGTAACCCATGTAGGGCTCGAGGAAGGCGCGGAGCCCCAAGAGGTCGTTTTGCGCGAGGAAGATCGTGCCGTCTTCGGCGTAGAGTTGCGGGACGAGGAGGGCGTAGGGTTTGCGTAGGAAGAGGAGAATCGCGAAGACGGCGAGGACGGCGGGCGTGAAGCGTGGATTTTTAAACCACAGAGACACGGAGGCACGGAGGTGGGAAGACGGAGAGGGGGAGAGGGAGAGAGGGGGAGCGGGGGAGCGGAGGGCGGTCACGCCGAGGGTGGCGATGAGGAGCGCGGAGAGGCCGGCGACGGCGATGGCGAAGGGTTGGGGCGCGGTGCTCGCGGGGACGGAGCTGTGGGGCAACCAGGTAAGGGTGAAGAGGGCGAGTTGGAGGAGGGCGAGCGCGGCGAACAGTTTGCGGGAGAGGAGGAGCGTCCACGCGGTGAGGAGGCCGAGGAGCAGGAGCGACGTGACGTAGGAGCCTTGGTGCACGAGAGTGCCGAAGGGCTGGAACATCAGGCTCAGCCAGAGGACGAGGGTAAGCGCGAGCCAGAGGACGGCAAGGGCGTGGTGGGGAAGGGGCGGCGGAGGACGGAGAACAGAATTTTTAACCACGGATGAACACGGATGGACGCGGATTCGATCCAATGGGGACGACGCGGTGAGTGGTGGGAATCGGCGTCGGCGGTAGTGCGCGTAGAGGAAAAAGGGGAGCGTGGCGGCACCGAGGATCCACGCGGCGGGGGTGCGGAAGAGATGGAAAACTTCTTCGCTCCGCCGACCAGCGATGGCACCGGGGGCACGGGTGGTCAGGAGATTTTGCCATTCTCCGAGGAACAGAATGCGGAGGTTTTCGTGGCGGGTGGCGAGGGCGGCGGACCAACCGAGGGAGGTGTAGTTTTCGACGAGAGCGGTGGTGACGGAGCGTGCGTCGGGTTCGACGGCACCGGCGAGATGCCATTTGAGGAGGCGGTTGCCCGGAGGCTCGTAGAGACGTTGGTAGGCTAGCCAAGGGAGCGAAAGGAGGGTGAACGCGGCGGCGGCGAGGAGCCATTGCCGCCAACGGCGACGCAGGGAAAAGGCGATGATGGGGACCAAGGCGACGAGGGAGAACATCACGCCGCCGTGGGCAAGGTTGCCGCAGGCGGCGAGGGCACCGCCGACGACCCAACGGTGACGGCGATCGATCGCAGATTCGGTGGCGAAGAACGTGCAGAAGGCGAGGAGGACGAGGGCAGCGCCGGCGAGTTTGGGCCAGACGAAGATCGTGTTGAAGAGGAGAAACCCGGTGAAGACGAGGGCGGCGGTGGCGGCGTGGGCGTCGCGTTCAGTGAGGCCGAGCCAGCGGAGAAAGACCCAGAGCGCGGGAATCCAGAGGAGTTGAAACCAGACGCCGGCGGTGGCGCAGGCTTTGTCGTAGCCGATGTCGAGCGTCTGAAGGGCTGGAATGGTGACGACGGCGAGGCCGGCTTGGAGGGGCGGACGGTCGCTGCTCAGCCAGCCGGCGCCGAGGTGTTGGGGAGGGACGCCACTGGCGAGGCGTTCGGCGAAAATCGTCGGGATAAAATTATCCCCGGGCATATTCGGCAGGAAGCGCTGGCTGGCGGTAGCGGCGAACTTACCGTGGGGAAAAACAAAGAGTACAGAAATATAGAATACGCCGGCGAGCGCGGTGAGCGCGAGGAGGCGGGCGTGCAGGGCGGGCGGAAGTGAAAGTGAACGGGAATGGCGTGAGGTCGCGCGGAAGGAAATCTGGAGAAGCGGGAGGAGGTAACTGTGGGCGAGGGTGCCGAGAATGCCCGCGATGGTGAGCCAACCGAAGGCGCGGCCGAGGAGGGGGTGGGTGAAGGAGAGGGCGAAGGCGAGGTAGCCGAGGGCGCAGGGCGCGAGGGCGCCGAGCAAAATCGCTTCGAGGGCGTTGGAGCCGCGACCGGTGAGGCGGCGGCGCCAGATCTGCGCGGCGACGCCGGCGCCCGAGAAGATGAGGCATTGCCCGAGAAAGACGGCGAGAGTGACGAGCAGCGACCGGTCGGGCATGGAGGGCGGTGGGAGCGGAGGCGGGGGGATGACCGCGGGCTATGCGGAGGACGCGTGTGCGGTGAGAGACTGTAGAGACCGGAGGACGGAATTTTTAACCACGGATTTCACGGATTTACACGGATACGGGCACGGACTGAGGGGATGAGCTGAATTAATCCGTGCTATCCGGGTAATTCGTGGCGGTTCAGGTCGGGGCGCTCAGAGTTTCACGAAGCGATATTTCACGACGGCCCAGAGCCAGGTGAGGGGATCGCGGAACATGGAGATTTTCTTACCTTCTTTGAAGGAGCGTGATTTGTAGCTGATGGGAATTTCGATCGGGCGATGGCCTTTGCGGACGAGCTTCATCAGCAGTTCCCAGTCGAAGTCGAAGCGGTTGCACTCAAAGGTCAGGCCGTCGAGGCATTCGCGACGGAAGACCTTATACATGGTGAATGGATCCTTCAGCCAGATGAAGAGGGAGACGTTTATGAGGAGCGTGAAGCCCCAGTGCGCGAGGTTGAGGATGAAGGCTTGGACGGGCTGGTCGGAAAATTTCCGGATGGCCCAACCGCCTTCGCCATGACGGGAGCCGAGGACGAATTCTTGCCGGCCGGCGGCGAGGGGCGCGAGCAAGGTGTCGTAGTCGTTGAGGTCGTATTCGAGGTCGGCGTCCTGGATGAGAATGACGTCGCCGGCGGCGTGGGTGAGGCCGGCGCGGACGGCGTGACCTTTGCCGCGGGGCCGGTCTTCGAGGATAAGTTTGACCCGAGGGTGGGCGGCGTAGGTTTCGACGATGGAGCGGGTGCCGTCGGTCGAATTGCTCTCGACCATGATGATCTGGAGGGTCCAACCGGGAACGGTTTTCGCGAGGATGGCGTCGAGGGATTGGCGCACGGTCGCGGCCTCGTTGTAGATTGGGACGATGACGGAGAGTGTGCCGTTGACGATGGGAGGGAAGGGCGAGGGCAGCATGGATGCAGGACGGAGCACTAGAGCGCGAATATTTCGCGGAGCTTGCCCTTGATCGCGAGAATGCGGGCAGACGACACGCGACCGAGAACGGTCAAGAGGTCCTCCCGGGCGAATTCAATCATGAGGTGACAACGGCAAGCCGTCTTGTGCTCGAAAGAGTCGGCCTGATCGAGGAACACCTCGTGCGAACGAAGGGGCCTGTCAGGTGGCCGAATCGTGCTGCAGACGAGTCCGTTCAGATTTCGGAAGACCTCGTTGGCGGTGAGGGAATCCGGGGAGAGCAGAACGAGATAATGCGGATTTGCGACCGTGGGATACGGCACGAGGACAAGGTCCCAATGACGGAGGCCGCTCACGTGCGGCGGAGTGCGAGGCTACGGGCGGCGGCGGCACTGATGGCGTTGTCGAGGGCAACATCAGCGGCTGTCAGCTCCACTTTGAAGGGCTTCCGGGTGGACGCCGGAGGTTTGCGCGGTGCGCGGCATCGGATCGGTTTGGAACGAAGAAGCGTGCTCATGTGAGCGGTCAGTGTGGGAAGGTGGTGGACCTTTTCAATCTCTGCGTGAGCGAAGAATGAGGATGAAATTACCGGCCCGAGCCGGGCTTCACGGCGCAGGGCATGGCGGAGACGCCGTAGAGGTGGTCGACGAGGCGGACGAAGGGCGGGAATTTCAGGGCGAGGTGCGCGAGGGCGCGGAAGACGCGTCGGTGGCGGAGGCTTTTGACGACTTTGAACACTACGGTGCCGGCGTAGCGAACGGGGAGCGGCTCGAGTCCGTGGGCGCGATAGAGGCGTGCGAGGCTGCGGGGATTAAAGAGGCTGACGTGGATTTCGGGTGTGCAGTAGCGGTAGTGAATGCCGTGGCGGCGAGCGACGGGGCAGTCGAGGTTGCCGGTGGTGAGCAGGAGGAGGCCGCCGGGTTTGAGCAGACGGGCGAGGAGCGCGACGGCGGAGGCGGGGTCGGGCAGATGCTCAATGACCTCGATCATGCTGATCACATCGTAGGTCGCGGACGGCTCGCGGGAGATTTCGTCGAAGTCGAGGATGCGGAAGCCGTCGGTGGATTTCAGGAGTGCGGCGTAGGAACCGACGTCGTGGCCGGTGAGCTCGAGCGGGCGGCCGGCGAAGGTGCCGCGTTCGCGGAGAAATTTGAGGAAGCCGCCGGCGCCGCAACCGAAGTCGAGCCAGTGCAGGGGAGCGGGGGAAGGTGGAGAACGCGGGAGAAGGAGAGCGGGGGAGACGGAGAGGTAGGATTCGGCGAGGCGGGCGAGGTCGGCGAATTCGAGGGCGCGGTCGGTGCAGCGGTAGTCGCGGTACTCACTCGCGTAGTCGACGAACGGATCGGGGCCCTGGCCGCGGTAGTAGGCGTCGTTGTAGATTTCGAAACCGGAAAACGGTTCGACGAAGAGCAGTTCGCAATCGCAGCAGGTGTGAAAGGAGAACTCCTCGCGGATAAACTCGCCGGTTTTTTTTCCGCGGAGCGTGAGTTGGGTGGAGCCGCAGGCGCGGCACGTGGGGGTGGCGGAGGTCATCCGAGGTGGGCGGTCCCGCCTCTCACGAGGCGGGCTACGGGGGGACGACGGAGGGCGATCCAGAGGGAGAGGAGCAGGAGCACGGCGCCGGTGGCGCAGAGGGCGAGGTTGCGCGGCCAGTTTTTGGGGACATAACGAAAGGTGATGCGGTAGTCGCCGGGGCCGTCGACGGTGATGCCTTTGAAGGTGTGGTTCAGTCGGAGGACGGGGGTTTTCTGGCCGTTGACGGTCGCGCGGAAATCGCTGGGCCAAAAGACTTCGTTGAGGACGATGACGCCGGCGGATTTTGCGCGGACGGTGAAGGTCGTGGAGTTTTCGGTGAGCACGTAGTCGGTCGCGGCGGTGACAGTGCGGTCGACGAGACCGCGGGGAATCGAGAGCAGCGCGGGGCTGCGGGCGAGATCGGGGCGTTGGGCGACGGCAAAGGGGCGGCCATCGCCGGAGCGAATTTTTTGGATGAATTCGGCGGGTGTGTCGTAGGTGTCGAGGTGGTCGGTGAAAAAAGCGCGGGGCCAGGCGGTGGCGCTTTCGTAGACATCGAGGTCGGCGCCCTTGACGATTGTGAGGGCGCGGCCGAGGACACCTTGGTCGGATTGGAGATCGAGGTAATGGCGGACGTTGAGGGCGTCGAAGATCGGGCGGGCGAGGGCGGCATGGGCGACGTCGACGTAGAGGCGCCAATCCCACCAACGTTCAATCCCGGGGTGGGCGATGGCGGCGGCGATGAACTCGCGCATGAACGGATTTACGAGGGCATCGGGGCCGTGGATGGTTTCGAGACCATAGGCGCCGGTCCAGCCCGGGTGGAAGTTGCCGTGGAAACCGAAGGCGCGGGAGGGTTCTTTTTTTTGCGCGGTGCGGAGAAATTCCATGGCCTCGGAGCGAGCGTGGAAATCGGCGCGGACGGTGGGGTGGGCGGTGTAGGTGTCGAAGCCGACGGCGCTGGCGTGGAGACCGGTGCGCCAGAGGAAAATGAGCGTGCAGAGGGTGAGGAGAAGGCCGCCGGCGGAGGTGAGGCGACCGCGCGTGAGCGCGTGGCGGGCGGTGAGGGCGAAGAGGACGGCGGCGGCGAGGAAGGCGGCGAGGGTGACCCAGACAAACGGGCTGACGGGAAGCGTCTGGCCGGGGAGGAGGGTGGTGAACGTGGTGTTGGGGCCGAAGAGGGAGCGGTGCGCGGCTTGGCGGAAGGCGATCCAAGAGAAGACGAGGGCGAAGAGGAGCAGGCCGGCGACGATGAGATCGGCGCGACCAGCGGGGGAGCCGAGGCGGCGGGCAGCGGTGGCGAAACCGACCCCGGCGAGGACGGACCAGAGGACGATGAGGACGCAAGAGAACGTATTATCGAGGTGGGCGATATTCGCGAGGAACGGGATTTGCACGATCCACGCGGGTGGGATGAGTCCGAAAGCGAGCGAGAGCGGCAGCAGCGAACTGACGGCGAGCGCGAGGGTGGCGCGGTCGGTAAAGTGGTGGCGGAGGGTGGCGAGGAAATAGAGGAGGCCGAGCAGCAGGAGGAAATTTAACGACGGATCAAAGGTGCGCTCTTCGGCCATGAGGGGGCGGTAGAACAGTTCGTCGAAGAGGCCGAGGAGCAGGCCAGGCTGGATTTGGAACGCGCTGGCCGCGTTGTAGCCGGTGTAGGCGGTTTTGAGCGTGGTGAGAAAGGTCGCCCAAATCGGGGCGGTGAGGAGCACAAAGAGGATACCGGCCCACGAGAGGGCGGCGAGTTTGGCGAGGCGGTGACGGAGGGGAGCGGCGGATGAGAGGAGGACGCAGGCACCGGAGAAATTGAGGCAGAGCAGCAGCATGTAGGCCTCCTTCACCGTGCCGCTATTCATGAGCGCGAGGTTGGCGATGATGAGACTACACGCCCAGCGCGCCGTTGGCGCGCGGGGCGTCAGTGGACGTTTTGAAGTTGAAGTTGAAGATGAGGCGGCGTCGGCGGGCGTATCCGCTGGGGTGACACGGAGCCAGCAGTAGAGCACCCACGGGGCGTAGCAGAGGCTGAAGAACGCGGGATGGTTGACGCGGTAGATGAAGAAGCCGACGAAAGGGGCGGCGAGGGTGACGAGGGCGGCGGGGAGGAGGGGAGAGGGAGAGAAGGAGAGAGGGGTAGAGGACGCACTGAGGCGGAGGACGATGAGCCCGAGGGCGGTGGCGAAGAGCCATTTCGCGATCAGGTATTTTACGTCCCAGGCCCACGCGGCGCCGTTCGCGGCGATCACGAAAAAGTGGAGAGGGTCGCCGAACATGGATTGGCCCTGGGCGAGGAGGGGGACGCCGCCGGCGTTGTAGCGATTCCAGAGCGGCAGCTCACCTTGGGCGAGGGCGTGGCGCTGCATCATGGAAAAAGGGACGTGTTGCCACATGATTGCCCCGACGTCGGCGCCTTTAACATCGGTGGTCTCACCGCTCGAGTAACCGGGGAGCGTCGGGTAGGCGTCGTAAAGGAGGACGGTGCCGAGGTTGGGTGAGACGTGGCTCTTGCCGAGGAAGACGATGGGGTAAGCGCTGGCGATCACTGCGAGCGCGGCGATCAGCGCGACGGCGCGGGCCGGGCGCGCGGCGAGGGATGCGGCGAGCGAGGCGAGGCGCGGACGGAAGCGTCGCGTGAGATCGAGGGCGAGGAGGAGACTGGCGAGTGCGCCGAAAACCACAGCGGAGCGCGTGAGCCAGCCGTGGGTGAGGTCGGAGAAGGTGGCGACGACGACGAGGGGACGGGGGAAGTCGACGATGAGCTGGGGGTCGTTGGTGCCGGGGGTGACGATGAGTTCGAGGCGACCGTCGCGTTCACGGAGGGATTGGATGTGTTGCGCGGGTTTGAAGTCACGAAAGGCAAGGGCGCGAATGAGGCGGCCGCCCAGGCCGACGATGCGAACGGAAGAAATGTTAACGGTGCCCTCGCGGTCGATGGGATCGAAGCGAAAGGAACGGTAGGTGCCGGGAGGAAGCGGCAGACGATACGTGACGGGGGTGGTGGATTTGGTGAGGTTGACCCGGGTGACGGCGCTTTCGTTGAAGCCCGCGCCGGTGTCGTAATAGAGGAGGACTTGGCCGGGGGCCGTGGACGCCATGGGAACCTCGACGGCGAAGAGGCTGGTCTGGCTCTTTGCGGCGGGCAAAAACGGCACGACGACGAGGGCGCTGAGGAGCGCGGCGACCAGGAGGGCCGGGAGCGTGAGGAACTTCATGCTGAGCGGAAAGTTTCGGGGAGGCGGGCGTGGCGCGACAAGGTCAAAGCCGCGGCGGGTGGGGGGCGGCACCGGAGCGGCGAGGCGTGAGAGCGGTGACAGCGGAGAAAATGAGCAGACCGCCGAGGCCAGCGGCGAGGACCCACGATCCGTGTTGGGTGAGTTGCCACGTGCGGTAGCTGAGCGCGGACATTTCGACCGGTTCGGTAAAGGCGAGGAAGCGGGTGGGCGAATCCGTGCGCGCGAGCAGGTTGGAGAGGTCGCGCGGGCCGGGCACG
>SXGR01090067.1_pt1 | contig 52978 bp, 32 predicted proteins | sample 3174711 | NCBI WGS metagenome assembly SXGR01 (sample SAMN11356860, study PRJNA531348) | freshwater metagenome | isolation source: freshwater sample F1-60 | place: China: Fuxian Lake, Yuxi | collected 2017-12-25 | reverse complement strand
GTACCTTGCTTCTGCCGAGAGCGAAGCGAAGCGGATTACGGATGCGTTTCATCTCACACCTCAAAAGCGAGTTCTCGATATCGGGTGTGGCACAGGTCGCCTCGCTATAGGATTACTGTCCAAGTATGGGAAGTCCGCACCGCAGTACACCGGTATGGATATCAGTATGACGGCAGTGCGATGGTGCAGAAGGCACATCGCCAAGGCACATTCCTCTTCTGCATTTTTGCATTTACCTTTGCATAACGAGCGCTATAACCCTGCAGGAATTGTTCTCGATGATGCATTCCATTTCCCATGGCCGGGCGCATCGTTCGATGCCATCTATCTCTACTCGGTCTTTTCCCATATGCGCAGTCCCGAAATCCGTATCTACCTCCGGGAATTCCGGCGGCTGCTGAAGCCCGGAGGCCATGTATTTCTCACGGCATTTACCGAGACCGGTGTACCTGCAGAAACGGAGAACCCTTCCAATTATCAGGATGACTGGAAGGGGCCCCTGCACTGCGTGCGCTTTGAAATCGGATTCTTTGAGAAGATGATTGAAGCAGCCGGATTGGTTGTTGATCGCTATGATCACGGTACCGAGACGGACGCGCAGAGCGGATATTATCTTTCACTGCAGAGGTAGATCACTCCTCCTCGGTAGTCTCATCATCTGGGTCATAAACGTCCCCCTCTTGCCAAGCATCGATGTTGCCGAGCAGGGAATTGGTGCGGTTCTCCGGTTCCTCTTGTGGCTCCCGCTCCTTTTGCAAATCATCCTCGTTCATCATTCGCATTTTTATAAGCTTGCCTCGCGAATTGTGTTCGATGCGGTAGGTGAATCCTTGCGCAATGTTTACGCGCATCTCGTCGATGATCTCCAGTACGCTCAGTCGAATACCGTTGCTGTGGAGTGGAGGGTGTTCACTGGCGTGGAGATCGTGTGCCAATTCGTATATGTACCGATCGTCGGAACAGCCTATGTAGTGCAGGAAGTGCGGCATAGGCAGTGCTACGAATTCTTAGGAAGTGGATTGGGCATGGGATGCGGAGATGCTTCCACGGAATGGATCACCGTATCATTGTAAATGATGGTGAAAAGCATTCCGTTGCCGATGATACGTTTGATACCTTCACGTATCTCTTCCAGCAGCAGATGCGGTTCGTTGTCTTTGGCTTCGCTCAGAAAATAGACAAGATCCTGAAGGACACGCTCGTCGCGTTTCGCATTGTCGCTGGGGAGGTGCTCTAGGAAGAACGTCATAGTGGAAAAGTTTATTACTATACTTTAAAAATATATAATGTCAAAAAACAGCAGAGAGTGTTTCTCTGCTGTTTAATTCATCCAATTGCTTATATAAACAGTCCTGCCAGCGCCAGTGTCAGTGTGGAGAACAGCTTGATGAGCACGTGGAGACTTGGTCCTGCAGTGTCCTTGAACGGATCACCGACAGTATCTCCAGTGACAGCAGCCTGATGCGCAGGGCTTCGCTTGCCACCGTGCGCACCGGTCTCGATGTATTTCTTGGCGTTGTCCCATGCTCCTCCGGCGTTGTTCAGGTAAGCCGCAAGGATGACACCGACGATGGTGCCGACCATGAGCATGCCTGCGGCAGCTTCAGCGCGGAAGACAAGGCCGATGAGGATCGGAGCGGCAACCGCGACGATACCCGGGAGGATCATTTCTTTCAGAGCAGCGCGCGTGGCGATGTCCACACAGGCTGCGTAGTCGGGGTCCTCTGTGCCTTCCATGATGCCTTTCTTCTCACGGAACTGCTTGCGGACTTCTTCGACGATCACTCCTGCGGCGCGACCAACGGCGCGGATAGCAAGGGAAGTGAAGAAGAAGACCACCATCGCGCCGAGGAAGGCACCGATGAAGACGTTGACCTTCGCAAGGTCGACGACCGTCATATGTGTTTCCTCGAGGAACGCAGAGAAGAGAAGGAAGGCAGCGAGTGCTGCGGATCCCACAGCGTAGCCCTTCGTGAGAGCTTTCGTGGTGTTGCCACAGGAGTCGAGCTCGTCTGTTACTTTGCGCATTTCTTCGGGCGCGCGACTCATCTCGACAATGCCTCCGGCGTTATCCGTGATCGGTCCAAACATATCCATGGCAAGCACGTAACCGACAACGGCAAGCATGCCCATCGTAGCGACGGCCGTACCGTAGATACCACCATGATCCAGCCCCGTTTGTCCGCCGAACCAGTAGGAAGCGTAGAGAGCGGCACACACGGCGAGGACGGACATTCCCGTGGATTCCATACCGATGGCTGTACCGGCAATGATGTTTGTAGCGTGACCCGTACGGCTAGCATCCGCAATTGCGCGCACTGGCCGGTGGTTGCTTCCTGTGTAGTAGTCTGTGATGTAGACGAAGGCGACTGCTGTGAGAACTCCGGAAACTCCTGCAAAGAAGAACCAGAGAGCAGAGTTAGTCATCGTGAAATCCATGATGGCGGCCATCATGGAAGCGTGCGGGACATTGCTCAGCATGAGCGCGGAGCACACATAGAGAGCAACCGTGGTGATGACTGCAGTTACCCAGAATCCTTTGGTCATCGCTTGCATCGGTGATTCGCTGGATTTCACTTTCACGCTGTAGACACCGATGATGGAAGCGATGAGCCCAAGAGCGCGGAAGATAAGAGGGAAGAGGATTCCCTTGATGCCGAAGACCGGGTAGAGAGCTACACCAAGCACCATTGCTCCGATGTTCTCTGCAGAGATCGATTCAAAGAGATCTGCGCCACGACCTGCACAGTCACCGACGTTGTCACCAACGAGGTCAGCTACGACTGCAGGGTTTCTTGGGTCATCCTCTGGAATACCTGCTTCGATCTTTCCAACGAGATCTGCTCCCACGTCCGCTGCCTTTGTATAGATCCCTCCACCAAGCTGGGCAAAGAGAGCGACGAAGCTCGCGCCAAATCCGTACCCGATGATGAGCGCCGGAATGCTCTGCTCGGGGCGACCCAAACCGAACTTATAGAAGAGGTAGAGGCCGGAAATGCCGATAAGGGAAAGTGCCGTGATAACGATTGCGGAAACCGTTCCTCCGCGCAGAGCCATCTGGAGTGCAGCATTCAGGCCATTCTTCGATGCTCCTGCGGTTTTCAGGTTCGCGCAGGTGGCGACGATCATGGAGACGACTCCGGACAGGCCGGAGAAGAGAGCGCCGAGAAGGAAGGATCCTCCCACTTCAAATCCTTTTGTCCATCCACCATGTCCTCCTGCAAGGCCATAGATAAGAGTGATACCGACACCAACGACAATCGTCAGGATGGTGATGGTCTTGTACTGCCTACGGACGAAGGCGTGTGCGCCTGTGTGGATCGCCTTGGCGACCTTATGCATGGCGGGAGTGCCGTCATCTGCAGCTTTTACTTCGTTCCAGAAGAGGAGACTCCAGAAGAGTCCGACGACGGCAACGATCGGAGCAAAGATTTCGAGGGATATTGACATGATGTGAAAAAGTGAAATAGTTGTATAAATTCCAACAGAATGTGAATTCCTGCGGGAAGCGCAAGAAAGGGTACGGGAAGGAGGATTCTTGTCAAGAATTCGGATAGGGTGATGTGCGTATTCTGATAAGGCCGCTTGGCGGATTGCTGAGGTACAGCATTCCTTCCACTTTCTTTGCTTTTGCACATCTTTCCACCTTTGTCCGGCGACAAAGGTGGAGCCAAAGCGCTTGGCGCGCCAAAACCTCTCCTCCCGGCCCTGTGTCTCGCTGGAAACGTCTCCAAGGCTTCGACGTTTCCATCTCGACAGCGCTGCGGCGCAAAGCAGGGCCTTCCCCTTCACCCCCCGTGGCGCGCCCCCCACCCACAGCTCTTTCCCAGCGCGACCGGAATGATGCTCTCACCCGAATATTACGGAAGCTTCTTCACTATCTCCTCAATATCAAACGTATCGAGATATTCCCGCAGCTTCTGCTGCATTGATGTGTGCTCGTTCCCTGAAAGGGGGTGTGCAGCATAGTGTGCCAGTCGTTCCTCGATAGCAGCGAGCTTCGTCTGCATTTCCTCAAACACTGCTGCATAGCTTTCAGCGGCGATATCCGGATATACCTCGCGTCCTTTAAGGATATTGTTGAGCCTGCCGACGAATTGCTGCAATTTTTCGGCAGGAACAATACGTCCGTTTGTCAGCCAGTACTTGATGTGCTCGAAGCAGGTGCGTATGGCCTGGAACTTTCCGATAACATGCATCTGGATCAGAGATGTTTTGGCTGTAAAGGTGTCATTTCGAAGAAGCGACTGATCAAGGGCGAGGAGCTTTTCGCTTATGCGATCGGCAAATGTGCGCAGTGGTTGCAGGGAAATGCGTGAGAGATCGTGGGCGAAGATGCCGAGCATTGTCGCGTTGGTGATCTCCGAATCGCCGTCAAAGGTCCCTGCGGCATCTTCAATAGTTCTTCGGAAATCCTTTATAAGGATTTCCTGCTCGGTGATGTGGCGGTGAAGCGTAATGCGGTCCTGGTCGTTGTGTCCCTGTATGGGGGCGATGGGCTCCAGTCGATGTGTAAGGTCATTGAGCGTTCCAACCATTGTTCCCATGGCAGCGGACACATTTTTTTTCGTGAGAAGCTCGCCGCATCGCTGTATGCGAATATTTGCGGAGACTTTGCAGTGATCAACGCAATGTTCTAGTAGCAGATGTCCTTCCTCGAGAATTTCCCGGGCATTTTTGATAATGGCATCTCGTTTCGCATCGGAGATCTGCCCTTTCCATTCACGGTCACACCGTCGATTCAGTGAGGCAATTTCTTCTTTAAGACGGATAAGATCGAGTTGTTCCCGGTCATAGCCGGCATGTTCGTATGCAGTTTTCCGTAGTGCGCCATAAGCACTCTTGAAAGGCGAGACAATCAGTCGCCTCGGTGCTTTGGGGGTACCCTTTGCCGGTGCTGTATGCCCGTTGCCGTTCTCGCGTGTGTAGAGGATCCTCCCCAGCGCTTCCTCCGGAACAGTCGTTGCATAGCGCTTTGCGGTTTCCGGTTGCTGCTCTTCGATTTGCAATATGCGTTGGTGGCCTTGCTGCAGAGGGATGGCGGAATCAAAGATCAGTTTCAGTCTGGGAATTGCTTTCTTCTTTTTTTCAAGTCGCGTCAATGGCGTGTCTGCATCATCAAAGGTACAGAGTCCGATATTCTGAGCAAAGTTATCACTGATCCGGTCGGGGCTTACCTGACACGCTTCAAGGCGCATTTGTTGGAAATTTGTTCCGCGTGGAAACAGCACTCGGTTTTTTTCGAGGATCTGAAACTTCGGCACGACGAACTGGTACTCGTGACAAAAGAGTTCCTGAAATCTCTTGAAGCGCGAGTCCTCTACGCGACTCCAGATGAAGCGACGAAGTTCCTCCCCTTCATATGAGCAGTGTTCATGTTCTTGAAGCGTGCGGAGCATAACGAAATCTGTGTGGAACTTCTCTATCCCATACGATTTCCGTTGCTCCTGCGTGGAAGCCAGCTCCTCTATATGTGCACGGTCATCGAGGAGATTGCCGATCTCCGTTCGTGTATCTTCCTGCTCCGCTGCAACGCCCGGTTCAAATTCTGCTTTTGTAAGACCGCGCTCGCTTCGCATTCGCAGCTCTTGGAAGGTGATGGTGGAGAGGGGCATGGGGAGGGCTATGCTACGACGATATTCGGTGTACGCACAACGTTTCCAGACGATTCTGTGTGTGTGGTATCCGCATCACCCTCCTCAGAAAATTCATCGTCGACGAAGTAGCGTTTGCCGTAGGGTCGTACTCTTTTTCCTCTCATATGTGCGAGACAGAGGAAGTGGCCACGTTTCTTTGTCCACGAACGCACAAGTGCGGTATCTCCGTCTTTGGGGAATGCATCGCACTCAATGAGGTCGATATTGCGCGCAATATTTTTTGCAGGGATGTTTGCAATGGAACTGTGTTGTGCGACCAGGCCTGCAATCGTTGCATGCACATTGAGGTACTCGGCCTTCGCTTCCTGGTGTTGCGATTTTGCCTCACTCAGTTCTACTGGTGTTGCGTAGCTGAACGTTGTGTGACCGAATGTGAACTCTTCATGGAACGAGCCTTCCGGTGGGGCTTTTGTATGCGACGCACCATTCCTTTTTGCATTGGCGTCTTCGTTGCCCCTCTTGGCTGGTTTCATATTCTGGAAATCCAGATTTTTCCAGTCATCAAAGTGCATTGCCGATATATTCGAGGGTCCTGTCTTGCGAAGGGTGAGCACAAAACTTTCAAAGTGCTCTTCATCCGGACTGTCGAGGGACTCTGCGTGTCCGGAGCTCTCTTCGACGCACGCGAATCCAAAGTGTGCGCAGATGGTGCCCTTGAAGAGCTCAAAGCGTTCCGGTGTCTGGAACAGGAAGGGGGGAAGGGCGATGACGGCGAGACCTCCATCCCTAAGAACGCGGTTGACCTCGCGCAGTGCATCGATGCGTTCCCGTCCTCCTTTATCTGGGTGATGCTCGTTGTGCTTCGCATAATGGAGTGCCAGAGAATGTGTCACGATGTCCATGGATCCGCTCTTATACGGCAGCTCATCCATAGAGCATGCAACGATGCGGTCATCGGGGAGCGTTTTTTGTACATCGTCCGGCAATGTGCCTTTGCCCACTTCAAGCATTGCTTCGCAGAGGTCCGAGCTCCAGACATCGATGTCTTCCTCAGGCAGCAGTGCCCGTGAGAGTGAGAGTGTGCCAGCAGCGACGTCTGCCAGCTGTACCCTTTTTCCCGTTCTTACCCGGATCTCCGGCAAGTGGTGCTGGAGAATTGCCAGGATAAGGCGGCGGTTGTTGCCGCCATACGAAAGCTCCTCCTCTTGATGGTAGAGATTAGCGAGGTCTCTTGCATACTTGCCGTTATCCAGTGAGAAGATATCGCGGATGCGGTTTTTTCCCATCGCAAACATGCGGTTGAAGATAAACATGATCTTTTGCCGTGATGTCATGGTTTCGTAACTCAAAAATCCTCCGGCACGCACGCGTGTTGTCTCTTCATTGAGCATTTCCTCCTCCTCTTCCGTAAGCGGTCTACCATCAAGAAATTCAGCAATGATTCTTGCTTTGCGTAGACCGAATTCCCACCGTCCGCGCTCGATGCTGTTACTGATCATCAGCTTACGGTAGGTAACAGGGTAGCGCTGCCCCTTTCGGAAGAATCTACCGATGAACTGTTGTTCCTCTGAAACGACAGATGTCGGGGCAGCCATGCGGGCGTCTGAGGCAAAGGAGAGATCCAGCCCCTCACCGCCACAGTCGGCTCGCATCCAAAGTCCGGCAATGCCATCAAAATCACGACACTCAGCGATCACCTGTTGAGTTTTTGTGAGTGGCGATCCATCGGAGGCAAGAAGTGCATGACCGTTTTTCTTTAGTGGCGTGGATCCTGTTACTTCTCCATCAAGAATTGCCAGATGGATGCCCATAGGAGCGAGATCTCTGCGAAGTCTTCCTGCAAGGTACTCGTCGGTATTGCTGGTGTCAGGATCGTTATTGTTCGTAAAGTCCCGTGAAGTTCCTTTTGCAGGAGCAGATCGTCCTGTAGCAATGACAAATTTACCCGAGTGTTTCTCCGGTTCACGACGTATGGCATCAATGATACCGAGTACTTCTTCGAGCACCTGCTCATATTTTGCATTCCCTTTATGGAGACAGACGCGCGTGAGCTCGAGGATTTTCTCGGTGGCCGAATAAAAAGGATCATCGTACACAGCGTCATAGACCGCCTGTTCGATGGGCCCGAGAGCACGCTCAACCGGTACCGGATCTGCGTCCAGTGTGGTACCGACGACAAGACAGTCGTCGCCTTCGCGCCGTAGAGTGCGGAGCATCAGAAGATTTCTCACGAGCCGCGAGTGGTTGCGTACGATGGCTCTCGAGAGCTCGTTGATATTGCTGAAGTCCACATCGCTGGGCATACCCTCGCGCTGTTGACCGGCATTCAGCAGTCTCAGCAGTGCGGCTGCATCACGGATGGTGTTGTAAATGGGAGTCGCTGAGGATGCAACGAGATGGCCACTTCGGATGCTGTCGCACTGGGAAATGCGGAAGATCCTGTCGGTATCCGATCCTTTGGGATTGCGGACGTTATGCGCTTCATCGAGCACGAAGAAGTCCGCGCCAAGTTCCTTTGCGTGTTCTTCATGTGATTTGCCGTCCGTTTCCGAGCGCGCCATTTCTATACTCATAAGCACGTAGTCTGCGCTTTTAGCCTTTTCCCATGTCGCTTTCCTGTCTTCATCTCCCTCGCGGATGACAACGACATTTGGTGGAGATTGTGGATTAAAGTACCCCCCGTTGACATTGGTCAGTCGCTTCTCCCATTCGGTGATGATATGACTCGGGCACATCATGAGCATGCGGGTGGCAAGGCCCTGATCACGCAGGTGCTCGAAGGTTGCGATACAGGATCCTGTTTTTCCTCCTCCTGTTTTATCCGCAAGGAGTAATTGTTTTTGCCGCATGATTTCCATCATCGCGATCTTCTGGTGTTTGGCGGGAAACTCCGCACCCTCTCCGAGTCCTTCGCGCAGCCGAGTGGGCAGCGCGATGAGATCAACATCGGTGAAGTAGGTACAGAGCTCATCGATAAAGAGTAGTCGCGCTTCATTGCCGACATCCTGTCCTTCTTTTTGTGCGATTTCGTCGCGGAAGTCCATGAGGGCATTGATCACCGGATCCGCGCCCTGAATGGAGTTCTTGTAGTATTCGCGGTAGTACTTGTCACGTAGCTTATTGAAGAGCATATCGCGGATGCTGCGGTGCGCGGGATCTGTGAGTAGGGGAATAGGAATATCTGCGAAGAAGTTTCCAGAGTACTTCTGGAAATCACCGATCCATCTGCGCATGTTCTGAATACCCTGGTTGTTGAATGCAAATCGATCCGGTGCAACCTTGCTCCAGTAGTCTGCAACCGTCACTTCACCGAGGATCGAGGCGATGGCGAGAGAAGCCCTGTACTCCTCTGCGGTCATGTATTCATTACCTTGTACCTTGAGAGGTTCCATGCCGAGCCGTGAGCGCAGTTCCGTAAGTCCGCGTAGTCCCGTGGGAAGCAGATTACCTCTGGTATCGTAAAGTTTTCCATTTTCCCAACCTACACTTTGCTGGAGTTCTCTTCGCACAGAGGAGCGGAGCTTCGACATGCGATTATTGAATGCGGTGGGCACATTATTGGTCTCTGCCCAACTCTCCTGCTCTGCATCAAGTGCGCTACAGAGATCTTCCATGCTTTCACGCGTATATTCCTCTTGCTTACCGATGACCTCTCCGAAGCGTTCCTTTAGCGGCATAAGTGTCGCCAGAATCTCTGGGGCAATTGCAGATGTCCTGCGTCCTTTTCCACTCATACGGAGGTATTCGCGTTCCAATAGGCCGAGGATTTGCTCGCTGGGTATGGAAGACATTTGATATTACAAAATAGTGAAGTATTTTAGTCAAATGCCCTTGTGGAGGCAACAAAAAGGGATACTATTCTTTACTTTCCCCTTTCTATAATGCCCGCTAAAACGCCGAATCAGGCAGAATTCTACGAGCGCAGTGCAGCACATCTGGCTAAAGAGCTCCCCGGAGAACTGGTCGTCACAGAGGCTGGTATTTATGTTGTATCGATGACCGAGGCATTCAACGGGCTCATCCGTCAGGGTATGCAGGAGAGTTATGATACCCGTGAGCGTGAACCGGGTGAGCTGTGCGTTACAAATTTTCGTGGCAATCCTCAGATTAACATTGTTGGTAAAGATCGTTCCGGAAAACCGCAACTCACATGGTTACACTGGATGAAGGATGGTTCAAAAGAGGTTGCCAATCCCACTATTGTTAAAGCAATCGCACAGAGTCGTGACGAAAAAATTTCAGGTTCAGCAGAAACTTTTGATTATGCAATGGAGCATTTGGATGGTACGAGTGTGCTTGATGGCAATAGTCCCCTTTGCATCATCAGCAATAGCCTTGAGCCGCTTGCTGATCGAAAAATTTCCTTTAAGGAGCACGCAGGTGTTGCAGACAATAGTGGTGGTATCGCTACGCTTAGTGGAGTTTCTTCGACTGTCGATTCTCAAGGATGGCTTAGTCTTGTTCTGAAGAAGGAGGCAGAGCGTTTTGGCATTGAGGTAGAAGAAATGCTCAATCCGAATAAGATCGGCAAATATGCAAAGCAATCAAAATTACTGACGCGCATTCTCCGGCAGCTCGCCAACAGTGCCAGCTGAGGTGACGGTGTCTTGCACACTGGCTCCGGTTGTTGCCAGGAACTCCAGGATCATATGAAACAAAGGAAATTGCTCTGCAAGACCTCCTGCTTTGGCAGGGTCACCAAAGTCCGTAGCGGGAATACCTGTTTTTTCACTGAGAATCTTCAGGAGTTTTTGAGCATGTTCCACGCTCTCGATTTCTTCGATGTCTATGGGTGTATCGGCAATATCAAACCGTGCGCGCAGATCCTCCGGCAGCAGCTGCGCAAAGCGTTCCCATTGTTCTGTCCCGGAATCCAAATCGTAGACAAACTGCAACGATTCTTCCCATAGCGCTTCATCCGCATGGTCGTAGAGCCACGCAGGTCCAAACGTATGTGGGGGGAGGGCTTTTCGTAAGGCTGGCAGGTGTGTAGCGAGCAGTGCTGCCATTGCCTCTTCGTCGCGCAGATGCTCTAGATCATCGCGATCTGTGAGTTTTTTCCGGCAATATAATTCCGTGAGAAGAGTGTTCACTGCAACAGTGCGGTGCAGGAGGATTTCCCTGTCGATGGATTCATGTGGCTGAATATCAGGATTGCTGTCGATTGCGTGACAGAGATCGAAGAGCTGCGAAACGTCGCTTACGACGCCGGCACGCTCGACGATTTCTTTCAGGTGTATGCCGAGAATCGCAATATGTCCGCCCAAGTCCGGGTACAGAGCCGTGAGGCGCTGCGAGCTACCGTCGATGGCATCGGTGATATCGTGGGCGTGCAGCATGATCAGGATGAACGGGGGGTATATTTTTTAAGAGCAAGTGCTATGCGTGCTTGTACCTCTCGCAGCATTTGTAGTCTTCCGTCTTCTGCGACTGTTTCGGACTCGACGGATCCGAACTGTTCCAATTGAGCAGCTGTATTTCTGATCTCCTCTTCTATAAGAAGCAGCATTGCCCGCAGATCACGATCTTGCTGTGTGTAGTACTCACGTTCTTCTATGGCTGCTATGAGCGTTGCAGTTTTACCCAAGCATGCATCGAGTGATATGAGCGTCGCAGCAACATTTGCTTTCGTACCTGCCCCCTGTACACGCTGTTCCAATTTCTTGGCAAGAGCAGAAAGACGTGCAGGTCCATCAATGCGAATGGCTTCTGTTTTTTGCTTACGTAATTTTTCCACTGTAGCAGAAGCCTGGTCCAATGCATCACTCAATCTGGTAAACATTTCCGCATCTGCACCGCGCTTTGTTGCGTGTTCCTGGAGAGATTTCCTGGCGGTTGATTCATGAGTTTCCGCAGAACGGATGTCTTCGTCTCGCTTCGTACTTTCCTCTGCAAGGCGCTGTTGCCATGCTTGTATTTCCGCAAGAGCATCAGCAATTTCTTCTGAGATTTCTTCTGCAGTGGGTCCATCTATGCCAAGGACATCAGTGACATCGTCAAGCTCATGCTGCACAGATGCCGCGTGCTCCTTGTGCTTGGTTAGCTCTGACTGGAGTTTGCGTATCTGCGTTTTGCGACTCACGGCGCCTGTACCGGCATTTTGCAATTCGAGTTCGTGCAGCTCTCCTCCGAGTGTCATGAGTGTCTCGATGAGATCGTGTGTCGAATCTGCAATCGGATGCGCGTCCGAAGGATTGCCGTCAACGCGCAACAAACGTAACTGGTCGCGTCTGTAACGCTCAAGAGCACGGATGCGTGCGACGATGATGCGTGTAGGAGCACGACGTTGTCGCTTGGGTTTTGCAGCCTCTCCATCTCCATTAGTATCACCATTTTCTGCCTCCTCGCTGTCGCCGTTTGTTCCGGCGGTCGCAACATTGATGATCTGCTGTGCACGCATGACACATGCAGCATCGATGCGTGCTTCGTTGTAGTTGCGTTCATCGCCGAAGAGGCGGAATGCCTCGATGAACGCTTCAGCATTTTCGTGCCATGCGAGGATGACTTGCAGATAACCGTTGAGCAGTGAGGACTTCTTCGTTGGAGCCGACCAGCCAAGCACCCATGCTTCATTGCTATCGATGAGGTCACTGAGTTCTCTGATATGCGGTGGGAATTCCCGCCCACGTGCATCGAGTGGCACAGTGCTTGCTTGATCTTCTTTCAGCGCTAGCACAGATTTCGCTATTTCCCGTAAGGCATCCTGCAGGCTCTCTGCGGTTCTACAGGGTGCACCGGCGTGGTAGGCGTCGTTGAATTCTGCTGCGATCGTATCGAGACTTTCATTGAGTCCTGTGAGCTGCCCATCAAGATCACCTGTTACAATCGTATTTCGGCAGAGCTGTTCGAGCGTCCGGCGCTCGGCAGGGATCAGTGCTGTGCGGTCATCTTCCGTGCCTCCGAGAAGTTCGTGCATGATGTTTGTTTCAAGGTCGGCGAGCGTGAGCGGCGCATGATCCAGTGCTATGGGAGGCATGGAGCCGTGCATAGCTGCGAGCACTTTGTCTGACGGTTTTCCTCCAGAAGATCGCACAATTGTCTTTTCCACAGCGCTGCACACACGCGTGAATAGCAGGCGCTGGCGGGCAGGTGCGAAAATGAGTTTGAGGAAGTCTGGAAGTGCCTGCCCTCTCCTTGGTTGACTGCTCACATACTGCAACACAGCACCGCGTACACTTGCATGAATTGCCGGTATCCATTGAATGGAAAATTCTTTTGCAGATACGGAAGAAAGTGTGCTTGCACCCTCTGTCCCGCTGTCTGTCTTTCGCACGGCTCCGGCAATATTGTGCAGCACAGCCTGCGCTACGCCATCAATGAACGGTTGCACAGCCAGCGCAATATCTGCTTCTGTTTCCGTGCTTGCCGTTGGAGCATCATCGGCAAAGAGCGGAGTGATTGCTGTTTCCCATGAATAAGTAGGATTCCCACTTGCCTTTTGTGCATAGGCGATAAGTGAAGAGGTGTCATGACTCCATTGATCAAGAAGTGGTTCTTGGACAGAGGATATGAAGATAGGGCCAAGAGGATTGGGAAGCTGCGCCGGCACTGCGGTATCCATGATCGCTGTGCAGACTCTATCGCGCAGATCGTCCCATCGTGGCCCTGCTTTTCCACCTTCTTCACAGGAGTTTCGTATAGCACGGTTACTCGTTTGTTCCAGCATCCTGAACATACTTCTCAGCATCGTCTGTGATTGCTCGGCTTTGCGCTTGCTTGGGAAGCTGATGCCTTCTTCCATCGCACGTTCGGTAAATGCTGCAGCTTGTCTTACAAGCATCGTGGAGAACATTTCGAACCAGTAGCGCTGTGCCGGATGCTCTAGTGCATGGTTCTTCGGTGACCATGGTTCCCTGATGACCGCTGGAGGCGGATATTTTCGTGCCATCGGTACGAGCTCCTTGAGTTTCGAAACGAAGTATGGGGCACTTTTTTGCGACACACGTGCCTGTAGCGCTTCCCATAAATTGCTGTTTCCCGGCTTCTCTTCATATTGCTGCGTGCAGGTCCATATTGCATGTACACATGCCCAGTAATACGCATGAATTCCATGAAGCTGACCGAAACGCTCAATGGTATTTCCTATGTGGGCATTGCAGAATTCTCTGAGTGCGCTACGCAATTTCCTGCACTCTACATGCAAGGATGCCTTCAATTGTGCTATCTGGGGATGGGTACGTTGCTTTCTGAGCAATCCTGTAACACTTTCGTTAAGAAACGTTGAAAGATCATCACAAATTTCTATTGTTTTAATCCCGTCACAGTCACTTTTGTACTGTTGTATGGGGGGGATGCCCTCAAACCAGGCGATGTCTTCTTTTGTGTCGCCTTTATCCAGAGCGTGTTGAATATGCGTTAAAGCTGCAGAGTATGCTTGCTGGTTTACTTGTTTGATCTGCTGATTAGCAACCTTCACATTTTCCGGAGACATAGCATCGATCGCTTCCACCTTTCCGAGGACCCAATACACGATTGACTCAAGCTCGCCAACATTGATTAGCGTCTCCGGACACCCGGATTCTATAAAATTTTTGAGTTCGTTAGCGAATTCACTGGTATGTCGTGGTGCGACTCGATGGGCCTTTCTGGTGGTTCCTGCTACCTGCTCATCTGCCCACGTATCAGCTGCAAGGATCTCCTGTAAGATCCATTCTTTCGTGACTGTATGGGGTAGTTCGTTCGTTGGCTCGTATTTCGGCAGAGTGAGAACGGGTGATAAGTCACTATCCTTGCCTTGAAGCGCAAATTCCACGCGACCCAGGAAGTTCTTCCATAGGGCAGGTATCTGACTCATGTATGGGAATTTGTTCCTGCGCGCTTCGATGCTAATTGCAGCTCCAAATGTCGCTAAATCCACTATGGTAGAAACCTGAGCCGGACAACTTTGCAAAAGTTGCTTGCGCATGCCAGGGAAATCTTTGAAAAAATTTGTCATCAGATCGCATTCTGTCGAGAATATTTCCCAGAGCTGGTCACGCGATAGAATTCCTCGCTCTGTCGGACTGTTTTTCAGAGAGAATTCCGCAAGGATAGTTCGCTCAATACGTTTGTGCCGCTCTGTGAGAGCGGCAAGACAGCGTTCTCTTTCCGGTGCAGCATGGAATGCGGCTATCTGATTCATCAGAATTCTGTATGCCGCTGCTAGCTCATTGTAGTGGTGCTCAATGACAGTGTAATCGTCGATGGAGTCAGGGAGTTCCTGCATCAAGGCAGATCTTTTCCGTCGATATTCTTTAAACCAGCCATGGTATTCCGCTGTCGGTTCTTTCAGGTTTGTGAGGGCAAAATCCATTTTTGTACTCTCAATGTCTCTTCGCATAAGTTCATCGAATGCTTTCCTGGAGATGCTCGAAGGTTTGGGGGTTTCTACCTGTCCTGTAACAGCACAATGATCCTGTATGGCTAAGTGCATATCTGCCCGCTCTTCAAACATGGCAAGTACTCGCCTTGTACATTCCTCATGCTGTCGTGTGAGGTTCGTGCGGAGTGGATCAGAATCCTCTGGATCGAGTGCTGGGACGATGTTACCGATGATTGTGTGGAAGAGAGCGCTGATCTCTCCTTGGTGGCGCAGAAACGTCTCCAGATTCATCTCTTGCGGAAGGACTTCCCCCTTCTCCGCTGCTTGTTGCGCGAAATCACGGAGAGCCCGACTGATCGCTTCGATTGCATGTGGTGACGACCGTGGGTTTTTTACGTGCATGTCGTTTTTTGCGATCTCGGTGATTACAGCGAAGATTTCCTGACGCGGAATTGTGACACTTCCAGAGATTTCCGGTTTAGGCTGTCGTTCTGCAAACCATGCAAGAACCTCTCTTTCTGTTTGCCCATAAATAGCTTCCAGCTCAGCCAGAAGCTTTCCATGGAATTTCGATTTGTAGGTTTGCCATGGCCCAATTGACCGCTCTTCCGCAGCTTTGACACGCTGGTGATATGCACGGAATTCTTGCTCCGTGAATTCTGCGGGGATTTCTCCTTGGAGTTTGAAAAATTGAGTGTTCAATTTGTCCATTCTTTGCCGCACCCTTTCCGGGAGCGCAAGCGCCCTTTTTTCCGTATCTCTATCTGTCCCGACATCTATCTTATTCTCCTGAATCGCCTGATCGCGGATCTTCATAAAGTCTGCTTTTGTCATTCTCACAGGTCCATTTTCCTTCTGCTCTGCCGCAGCAGTTTTCTGTTCTGCAAACCATGCGCGAATCTGATGTTCATACCCTGCGATACACTCAAGCTGACTGCTGATGATCATTTCCCTCAGTCTTTCCGGCGCGGAGGCTTCTGCCATGCGCTCGCTAAGACGTTCGCATTCTTCTCGCATCTTTGTGATAAATGCTTCGCACTGCTGCTGTGTAAGTTTCCTGCTGCGAAGGATTGAGCGTTGTTCCTCTATGGCGTGTTTACTCAGGGAAACAAGTGTCTGCAGTTGCGTGCGTTGCGTTCCATCCAGCGAAAGAAGAATGGGATCCACTTTAGGTTTTAATGTAAGCATTCTCTGGACGATCGTTGTCCACCTATCGTTGAATGTGTCGTACGGAATAGTGATATGAGCAGGGGATTCTGTCGTGGAGACTTTGCGTGCAGCAAACCACTTACTTACCGCATCCTCCCATTGTTGTGCACTTTTTGACCAGATCTCCAGCGTGGCATCTATGGCCTCAGGCTCCATTCCTGTTTCCAGGAGATTGGCGCGGTTGATAGGATCCCCATCTTGCAGCATTCGTATGCTCGCTATACATTCTGTCTCTGAAAGTGCGGTTCCCCGATTGCTCACGACCCACTCTTGGCTCAGAAGATTTTTTTGCTGTGAGAGTAGCATAATTTTATCGAGGGTGCCTACGGGTACGTTGATCTGCTGGTTCAGCTTCACTGCATGCGAAATGCGCTCCAATTCTGCGAACGGCATTTTCGAGAGCGCAGGATTTTCTTTTCCTGATGCGAACCATCCATCCACCTGTGATCGTACCTCAGCAAACACCAGTTCATCCTGTTCCTCTGCTTTATTCCGGAGATCATCACTCATCGGCACATATGCACGCTTGCTGAGTGCTTTATGGTTATTGATGAAAGCGAGACAGTGAGCGTAAATGAGATTTTCCGGTAATGCGTTTTCCAGCTTATCCCTCTCCTGCTTGATCGGACCTGTTATTGCGCCCACCGGACCTGCAAGTGCCGGGTCGCGCAGAGCCGCCGCTACCTCCTCCCAGTCAGGATTGTTGCGCAGACGTTGGGTGATATCCGACCAGAGATGGAGGAGCGTCTCCTTTGGCATCGTCACCGGAGCCAGAATAAATTCTGCAGATGCTTTGCGATTTGCCATCCTTTCTTTTTCTGCAGAAAACCAGGATTGCCAAGCACGCATCTGCGTGGCAAGACTATCGTCATTTTCTCGCATAAGGTGCGCATAGATTGCAGGATCATGATTGCGCCATGGCTCTGTCATTGCACTGGCACTCTTTGCGAAGAGATCATGAATTGCCGGAAGCGCGCTTTCGTAGATATGATCAGGTAAAGATTCTTGCAAATGTTCTGCTGCATTGCCGGCGTCTACAAGCTGTTTTTGCAATGCTAATGGCATTTCCTTTGTCCTTTGTTCCATGTTTCTCTGATATTCGAGAGACACAGGATGTGTGACTTGGTACTTTGCAGAAAGTGTAAGAAATGTGGCACGGGACATTGCAATAGGGTGTCCCTCTTTTGCGTTTGTTAAGTCGTTGTTATTTGCAAACCACGCTTGAATTTTTGCACGCAAAATCCGGTCATATTCCAAAGATTGTTCTCTTAATATTTGTATGCGCTTTAAGTCAAATTGTTCAAAGTGATTTAGTAATTCTTGATCGAATGCAAATCTGTCATCACAGAAGCGCTGACTCCGTTCGTAGGAAAGTCCTTGTTCAAGCCCTGCTTCAATGGCTGGTCCTTTTTTACTCATGGCCAAATACTTATCACCTCGCAACAGGGATGAATTGCTCTGTGTAATCTCTGCGCAGAGCGCGGGGAACGATTTACCATATCCACTTTCACTTCCGGCTGCATTTTTGAAGTCTTCAAGTATGGCTTTTGGCATCGTTACCGGCAGTCGTTCAATGGATTCCGGCCTTTCTCCGAACCACGCACACACCTTACCTTTCCATGCATCAAACGAATGGTCGGTATTGCGTCGCAAGAGCGTGACGAGCTCTGCCGGTGCTCCGCCACTTCCCATGCGCATCTGTAAGTCGCCAGATTCTCTGCGCATATTCTCGATGGTCTGCAAGCAGAGTGCGAGTGTTAACTTTTGTCCTTTCACTCCTTCCCGAAGCATGTCTGCTTTACGTCTGCTGTTTCCTGCATAGGATGCCAGTCGTTGTTTGATTTTTCCCTTGAGGGGCAGGATCAAAGCATCTGCTTCTTCTTTGATTGCATTCATGCTCTGTGAAAACTCTGTCCAGAAACTGTCGAAGGTTTCCAAGGGCATATGTGTTTTCTTTTGCTCCACTCCGGAAAGTACAGAAACTTCTTTAAGTGTCTCTTGCATTTGTCTCCGCAGATTTTCTGCGAAAAAACGTGCAAGGTCTGCATTGATAGGTTGCAAATGCATCAAGTTTTTAAGTTGTCTTCCAAAGAGACTGCGGAAAGTTGTGTCACAAACATCAATCGTTGCTTCGGCGGGGATTTCGGATTTTATTGTTTGCCAATCCTGTTCAACCGCTTCCAGAATTTCTTTTACGCGAGTTGCATCCGCCCCTGCATATGCCGACGTTAGCTGCGCCTTCATTTGTGGATCATTCCCAATAAGCTTTCCGTGTCGTTCATAGATTGAGATGATCCTTTCTTTGGTGATAGGAATTCCTATGCCTTTCACTTCAATGTGTTCATTCCGGAAATACGCATCGACTGCCTCATGCATTTTGTTAATAAAATTTGCATCTATTTCAAGCAATTCTTTACCAAATCTTGATTCAATGTTAACAATGTCATTTGCCACTTTTTCTAGTGCCAGCAGATGATCATCCAAATATGTGTTGCACTGCTGAGAAGACATTTCTTCTGGATATAGGTCAACAATCCTTCTTGCATCTTCCGCAGCTTTCAATAATATTTCTGGTATAGAAGCAATCGGAGCAATATTTTTATATTGCCGGAAGAGCTCATCCTTTTTTTGATTGCTTTGCGTTACATATCTCACACGATTCCATAACATGATCATGTGTTGCTTACTCATGGTTGTCGGCAGCCTTTCCGCATGGTCAAACTCTTGAGCAGAAAAGTAATTTCGTATTTCTCTACGTAGGTCATCAAACATTTTTTCTTCAAGAGCTATGGATTGCTGGCGGAGTGGTTCTGCAAATCTTTCAAGGTGCTTGCAGGATCGTGCAAGGGCATTGTCAATCAGTTCCATGCATTGCTGCAGGGAGATTGTCGATGGCAAGGTGAGAATATCTGTAGCAAGATCCTGAGAGGGGTCTACATCTTTTGCATCAACCCGTATTGCAGTTGCAGGATCAGTGCCAAGATTTCGTAGTTGCTGTGCCTCAGGTGCATTCACATGTTTTTGCTTTACATCGTGCCACAACGTTACAAACTCAATTTTGCCCATTCTTCTTTCTGATAGGATGTCAGAGGTTGCTGTAGTGAGATGCATTACTCTTGCTTCATCACTTTCTCCAGCAAGTAGCTTCCGGATGCGTGCAATGACCATTTGTAACGATTGACTAATAAGCACATCACTTCTTGTCTGCGATTTTTCCATTATTGTTAATGCGGATGCCAAAGCATCCAGATCGTGCGGTGCCTGTATCAGTTCTGGACAATACGAATCGATAAGTGCACGAAATTTCCCCCTTTTTTCTGCAAGAAGTTCTACAGATTTTGTATGAATAATACCTGCTGCAAACTCAGTTACATTTCCAGATGGGACAGGAAAGTTACTCCCTACAGCTTCAAATTCTGTTTCGACCATTTTCCAAACAGCTTGACGTGTGAAGATCGTTTGTGCGCGGCCTTCATCTACAGGTTCGCCTTTGGTCTCAGAAATAGACATAATTAAAAAATGGTTTAAAATTATAGTTAATACCTCCTATATTGTCAAAATATTATTTTATGTCTAAATAAGCTTATAAGCATCAAATTCATACTGTATTGGCTATTTCATCTTGGCAGGATGAGCTCATCTTTGATGAGACAGAATGTAGCTGTAATCGCAGCCGTCTCCGCTCTCAAAACCAGCTTTCCGAGTGAGCTCATCTGAAAGCCATGCTCCTGTGCTTGTTGCACTTCTCCTTCACTCCAACCGCCTTCTGGGCCGATCCAGAGACCTGCGGAGTTTGTAGTTGGTAGTTGGTAGTTTGTAGCAGCAGATGTGTGAAATATCACATTACATTCATTATTTTTGCTTTCATACAGGGCTGAAGAAAAATTCATCGGTTCCGAAATAATTGGAACCATTCCGCGACCGGATTGCTCAGCGGCCTCTTTCGCAATGATACGTAGGCGTTCCATCTTCAGTCCTGTCTTCACGGTTCTTTCGGCGATAATTGGGATGATATGTTTTGCGCCGATCTCGGTACATTTTTGTACGACCCATTCAAAATTCTCGCGTTTGAGTACCGAGCAATAGAGCGTGATATAACGATCAGGTTCCGCTTCTACCGAATGCACCCGGAGTAATCGCAGCTTCGCATGTTTTCCATCCAGAGATTCCAATGTTGCTTCGCTCTCGGTATTTTTGCCGTCACAAAGAATAACTGTATCTCCGGTTTTCAGTCGCAATACCTTCTGCCACTGGTGGAGAATTGCTGTATCAGTGATTGCAAGAGGGGAATGTGCAAGATCGCAGTCGGTGATGAAGCGGTGGAGGCGCATGGAATAGTTTGAAAATTCTGTTTTTCAGCTTACATATTTCTGTGCTGTAAGAGGAGTTTGACTGATGTTTTCCTCTTTTATTTTTTTGAAGGAAATGCTAATATTTTCTCCATAGATCGCTTCTATGGCATCCGTTGGCTACAACAAAGCAGAGTCCGCTCAGGCATCATTATCTGTCTTATCGTTCTTCCTCTGACGGTTTTAGCCGTTGCAGTCACGTATACTGAGAGAACAGTCGATGGAAATTACCTTGGTGCGAGTCATGCCGTCGGTATCGACTTCGATCTTGATGGCGACAAAGACATCGTAACAACGGCATATCAGGATGGTGATGCGTCGTGGTACCGAAACAACGGAAGCCAGAGTTTTACCGAAGTTACCATCGACGGCTCTCTTGCTTCTCCCATCAAGCTGCAAGTAATCGACCTCGATGACGACAGCGATCTGGACATGGTCGTGGCTGATTATGGTTCTCATGACCTGATATGGTATGAAAACAACGGCTCCATGGGCTTTGCAGCCAAGCAAAATATCGATACAACTATTGCGGGCATCCTCGACTTTTTTGCTGTGGATTTCAGCGGAGACGGCAACGATGATCTTGTTGCTACTGGCAGGGATGACAATACATTTGCATGGTACAAAAATGATGGCAGCGAATCGTTTACACAAATTGCCATTGATACGACGTTGAGTTGCCCTCAAAACGTACATGCTGGCGATCTTGATGGAGACAGTGATCAAGATATCGTTTCACACTCGACTTGTGATAATGATGTATTTTGGTATAAAAACAGCGGTACTGGCAGTTTTACAAAAATTACGATTGATACCAATCTCAGCAACCCGCGCGGCATCCACATTGAGGATATCGACGATGACGGCGACAAGGATTTCGCCATCTCAGCACCTGGTGCAAGTGATGTGATGTGGTATCGCAACAGCGGAACAGGAAGCTTTACACGATTGACACTGGATTCCAGTATTGCCGGTGCACATGGTGTTCATGTCGCTGATATCGACGATGACGGCGACAAGGATGTACTTTCCACTGCCCAGACCGATCAGGATCTTATTTGGTACGACAACGATGGTTCAGAGACATTCACCGAACGCAATGTCGATTTGGCTGCTGGATACGCATACTGGGCTATGACTGCGGATATCGATTCTGACGGAGATACGGACATTGTCAGTGCGGACTATAACGGTAGTGATGTCATGTGGTATGAACAGTCGGGAACCGGTGCACCGGATTACTCGACACTTTCTCCGACCGACAATGCCACAAGCGTCTCCACAACCGCCAATCTGGTGATTACATTCGATATCGTCGCACGAGCGGGTACAGGGTCACTCACTATCAAAAAAACCTCCGATGATTCCATTGTCGAAACCATCACCGTATCGGGAGCACTGCTTTCCGGTAACGGCACAACCCAATTGACGTTCAACCCATCATCAACGCTTGCGGAATCCACGTCTTACTACATCAACTGGACTGCCAATGCGTTCAAGAACACTTCCGGCAAACATTCCACTGCGCTGACCGCAACAACCACATGGAATTTCACCACAGGGGATTATACAGCTCCATCTGTCTCCACTCTTTCCCCGTTGGATGGTGCGACGGAAGTTGCCTTGAATGCCAATCTCGTTATTACCTTCGATGAGATCGCGCGTGCGGGTACCGGTTCGCTGACCATCAAAAAGTCCAGTGACGGAACCACAGCTGAAACGATCACCGTTTCCGGATCCCAGCTTTCAGGAAACGGATCCACACAACTGACGATCAATCCCTCGATCACGTTTGATGCCAATACTGCGTACTATATCAACTGGACGGCCAACGCATTCAAGGACACCAGTCGAAATCACACTGCAGCAGTGACCAATGCCACGACATGGGATTTCTCGACAACCGCTCCAGCTTCTACTGGAGGGGCTAGTCGCAATGCAGTAGAGCGACGATCGGAAGGAATGAGCATGGGCTCGGGTGCAGAAGGAGGAACTTCAGGAGGCAATACTCAGGCATCGGTGATCGTTTCTCCTCCAGCATTTGTTCCTGTCTATAGTTCCGATGGGAAGATCTTCGATCCGTCGCTGCGATCCATTGAAGATACATCCGTTACCCGCACAGCGCAGCGTGCAGCGGAGATGATTGCGAAGCGATTTCGTGAAGGTGTGGAAACGTTCCGTGCCGCCAAAGAAATGGTTGCGCACACACTGAAGTCGGCTGCTCCCGCCTCCGATGATTCGCGCAGGCAGGACAGAGCCGATCGCAAGACTGCCGAACATATGTCGGATTCGGCGGCAGTAGGGGAGCGTGGCGGATATCTTGTTGCCGAGGTCCATGACCGGCAGGTGGTCTACAGCGATGTACCAGTTGCCAGTTGGTACGCACCGTATGTTTCTGCCGTGATCCAAAGTGAAATTGCCACGGGGTATGCCGATGATGCAGGAAAACCCACGGGTACATTCGGTGCTGGTGCACCTGTCACCTATGCGGAGATTCTCGCTATGGCGATGCGCACACAGAAAACGAACCTCACAGGCATGCGTCCTGTCCGCAATGCTTCCGCGGAGGGTACATGGGCGGCTCCATACGTAGCAGCGGCAGAGCAAAGCCAGCTTCCCGGTATCACGCCGGAGTTGGAAGTGCATTCATCGGCTTCTCGTGCAGATGTTGTTGCGCTTGTACTGGCGATCCTGCATTTGCCTGTTGCGGATCAGAAACCGGAGTTTACAGATGTCTCCGAAAGACATCCGCATGCGCAAGCGATCGCCACAGCCAAATTTTATGGGATTATTCAGGGGGATACTGCGCCCGATGGTACTGCTCTGGGCACATTTCGTCCGGATGAAGTCATCAATCGTGCCGAAGTCGCCAAGATGATTGCCACGCTTCAGGAGCTTTTGGAGTAGTACAGCATTGATGCTGATGCGAAGCAGAAACTTGCAAAATTGTAAATGGGGATAGTATCGTGCAGATGGATGCTGAAAACCACAATATGTACCATTTGCTAGAGAGGAGAAATTTTGCGACAGTCTTTCCATGCATCTGCGCCACTTCATAGTAGTGTTCTGTGTTGCAGTATTTGCTCTGCAGAGCATCCCCGTATCTTTTGCAGAGTCACTTCCGGTAAATACTACAACTGCCACTGTATTCATCGGACTGTATGATCGTGATGGTCACTTCACGGGGTGGGGATCGGGATTTTTCGTCGATGAAGGCATTGTCATCACTAATAAGCATGTCATAGAAGGTGGCCGCTATTACCGCATTTTCGCAACGAGCACTGAGGGAAAAGTAGACCTGAATTGCTACAAGGATCTCACCAAAGGCGACATCAAGGTGAATCTCGAAGACGATGTTGCGTACATACGGGTCTATCTTTCCTGTGCCCATGGCATCGCAGAGTTTTACGACAAAGATCCTCCCATAGGTGCTCCCGTGAGTGTCGTCGGTTACCCCGACAGGGGATCGGTGAGCGCATCGCTTGCCCTTTCCACCACGACCGGATCCGTGACCGGCACCACATCCGGTCCGTGGCTCAAGACGGATGCCTACGTTCACTTTGGGAACTCGGGAGGTCCTGTTGTCTCAGGTGATGCGATCATTGGTGTCGCGGTTGCCAAAGGAGTGGATCAGCAGGGCAATTTCATCACAGGACTTTTCATTCCTGTTTCCGTGATCATCAAAGGGCTCGAGTACGCCAATGATTCGAGTTTCGGTTATGTGCCCCGCATACGGAAGTCCGGTGCCATTACCAATGTCATATCACCTGCAAAGCCTGCTGATCCCTTCAATCCGCAGCGTCCCGGTTCCATCGCCTCGAATGCACAATGCAAGCAGAGCTTGGGGCAGGGTGCCGAGTCAACGGGGTTTGCAGGTTGCCGATGCATTGCGAGTTATCACAAAGAAGGAAGTGAATGTCTTCCGGGTGCTGCAGGATGGAAAGATCCGACCTACTTCAGGTCGTCTTCAAGCGCAAAGAGTCACTCCTCCTCATCCTCTATTGTTCGCAAGAAACGCACAAAAAATATTCCCAAGAAGATCGTGAGCAGCTCAAAGAAATCCATCAGCTCAAGTAGTGGCAAAAGTTCATCAGGTACAAGAAGAGGGCGTTAGCCTGCAGCACTGGTTCCCGCCACAAACCCCGTCGACCAGCAGATCTGGAGACTAAACCCTCCGGAGGGGCGGTCAAAATCCAGAATATCCCCCGCAAGGTAGAGATTGGAAATCTTCTTCGATCGCATCGTTTTGAAGTCCAGTTCCCGAAGATCCACACCGCCTCCAGTGACAACAGCTTTGTCTGTTCCCAAAAGGCCGGTCACTGTCATAGGGAGGTGCTTGAGTAATTTTCCGAATGCGAGGCGATTGCTGCGTGTAAGTTGGTGCAGAGGAGTTGCAGGATCAATCCCTGCTAGAAGCAGGATGGCGTGTGCGAGACGAGGTTTGGTGATGAGTCCGATATGATTTTTGATCAATTTATTTTTGGATTGCTCGAAGATCTCCACGAGCCAGCGGTCGAGCGCACCGGCATCGAGAGAAGGGAAGAGATCAAGAGCAATGGTCACCGGCCCTCCTTCCAGAAGTGCGCCGATCTGCTTGCTCATATTCAGAACCAAAGGCCCGCTAAGACCCGTAGCGGTGAACAGCATTTTTCCTTTTGCTGTTCCCGCAGAGACTTTGCCCTGTAACATCGTGAGCTTCACATTCTGCAGACTGATTCCCGCAAGATCTTTTGCCCATGCGTCATTGGTGACGACAGGAACAAGGGCAACCGACGGTTCGGTGATCGTGTGACCGAGTGACTGCAGCCACGCAAAACCATCACCCGTTGATCCTGTCTCAGGGCGTGACTTTCCCCCTGTTGCAATAATATAGTTTAGCCCTTTATCTTGGCCTAAAGAATGAACAACTTTTGTGATCAATGATCCATCATGTTCGATGCGCTTCACTGTGCAGTCTGTTTTTATGGTGACATTATTTTTCTTCAATGCCCGCACAAGAACAGCCAGGACATCTGCAGCATTGTCACTTACAGGAAATGCACGCTGCTCAGCCTCGACTTTAAGCTTGAGGCCGCAGGACTCGAAGAAGTCCCAGGTTTCCTGTGCGCCAAACTGAGCAAATGCAGAGTGCAGTGCTTGCCCCTTTTTGCCGTACTTGGCGACGAGCCTATGTGCATCGAATTCTGCGTGAAGAATATTGCATCGACCGCCGCCCGTTATCAGTAATTTCTTTCCGAGCGCAGGATTCTTTTCTAAAAGCAGTACCCGTGCGCCAAGTTCTCCGGCTCTTACTGCCGCCATCATGCCAGCAGGCCCACCACCGATGATGACAACGTCATAGTCCATACGATCAATAGAGTAACAGGGGGAGACTTCTTTGGTGCTGCAAATCCGTTCTTGACTCTATAGCCCAGTAAGGCCAATCTCCACTTTATGGTAGCGATCGAAAAAGGGTCGGCTCCATCCGAGGCTTTGAAGCCTCAGATCCATTCTACTCAGCAATTAAGATCCCTCCTTACAAGGCGAGAACTTTGTCGCGGGCTCATAGCCGGTATGGTCATGGGGCACTTTCCACGCATTGTGCACTCCGACGAACCAAAGGAATCACATCCTGCGATTCCCGCTACAAAAAAAGAAGGAAAACTAGTGATCGTCGGTGGCAGCAATCGTTTACCTGATGGAACGTATCGTACGGAAATCGAAGACTATTTTATGGAACTTGTTGAGCAAGCTGGGGGAGAAGAGGCAAGTGTTGCGGTTATACCCACCTTGAGTGCTCTTGCTGAGGAGCTGGATGCAGATTCCTTCTTTCGACCGAAGAAGCGTCCGGTTTCTCTAAAAAAAGTGCATACCCGCAGTCGTGATACCGCAAATACATCGTCGTTCACAGAGCCGATCCGTAATGCAACGGGTGTCTGGGTTGGTGGTGGAGGACAGCATCGTTGGAAGGATGCATATGCCGGTACATTGCTTGAAAAAGATCTCCACGATATCTTGGGTCGCGGAGGCGTTGTTGCTGGCACTTCTGCTGGAGCAGCTATTCTATGTGAAGAGGCGATTATCGGAGGGGACCCTGCAGAGATCGGTCCGGGAATTGGGATAGTTCGCGGAGGCATTGTTGATATGCATTTGGATCGTGGGCGACTGGGACGTTTGCTCAAGGTAGTGGAGTCTCGAAAGCGCACAGGTATAGGCATTGATTCCGATACTGCACTCATCATTGAAGGAACACGAAAGGCTCTCGTCATGGGTATTGGCAATGTACGCATTTGTTTTACAACAGCTAATGGCAAGCAAAAGGTAGAAGTGCTCAGCGCGGGTGATACGATCGACCTGAGCGCCCTAAAGATCGATATTGCACCCCATACAAAGAATCCACTATCGGAGGATGCCGTCGCGGGGATGCCGTGAGGGGAACTGCTTCAATACATTTTTTTTATTTGATGCTTCCCTATGAACAGTGCTCCCATCCAACGCATGTCGCTAGCCTTCCTGAAGGCAGTCATTGTGTTCATCGGTATCGGCGCCCTTGCCTTTCTCCTTTGGGAACCGCATGTCGAGGGTAGAAATCTCCACGCCAAACTTTTTCAGATCTACTTCAAAGATCCATTCCTGGCGTATGTGTATATAGCGTCTATCCCATTTTTTGTGGCGCTCTATCAAGCGATTACCCTGCTCACACACATTGAAAAGCACACGGTATTCTCACAAGATTCCGTGAGAGTTGTACGGACGATACAGCACTGTGCAGGAGCGATTGTCGCTTTTGCTCTCGGGGCAGAGGCCTACATATTTCTTGTACAGAGAGGCAAGGATGACATTGTGGGTGGTGTTGCCATGGGCCTGTTCGTGATCTTGGCTTCGATCGTTATTGCTGCCGCAGCGGCAGTGCTCGAAAAAATTTTACAACGTGGCGTGGATGTGAAGGCTGGAAAAAATCTGAAGGTATAATCAAGCGCATTGACGTACATGGCTCCCCCGACTGGGCGTTTTAGGCATCAACAACAATCTATGCCAAGATTTACTTCACCGCGCCCGTCTCTGTAGCTACATGATTTTTATTCTTTTCTGGGAGCAGGACGAGAGGAAATCGGATGCCAATGATCACAAAAGATTTGCAGAATTGAAGTAGGATCTGCTTCCCAATCGGTGCCATTCATCTCTTCAAGATGCTGTTCAATCGCTTTTCTCAGCGTCTCCCGGTCTTCCGGCATTTCACGATCAAGTGTCAACGGCAAATTCCCATCTAAAAGCCATTGGTTATATTTCCATTCAACTTCACGTGTTACTTTTTCGGATAGGTTGAAACCATGGATCAATTGCATATCGTTCTTATAGGCCATCTCAAGTAATTCCGGGTCTTGGGCTGCATTGATCTTTGCGCATTTGTTTACACACCCTTTCATATACCGTTCATGTAAACAATACGTAGAGATCCCATAATCATCAGCTAGATTTGAGCTACCTGAAGACAATTTAGCACATTCTTCTTGCAGCACGTTCCATCGCAAGGAGTCTGGGTGATAGTGTCCTGTCCAATAGCTCTTGAGCATGCAGGTAAGCGGACCCCACGGATCATTTGGGCATTCATCTGCCCAGGGCATGCGCTCTATGAACCATCGAACATGTGCATGGACTTGCTCTCGATGCGCGGGATTCACCTTGAAATATGAACTATTCGCTGTTCGCCAAAGGGATTCAGGCCACTCCTTTGCTTCCCATTCTGCAAGCGAGAGGGTTGTGAGAAATGCAGATTCCACTTCGTACTCTTGCTGGCTTCGTTCAGCATCCTGTTGGCGTAGGGTGTTTTGTGCAACAGCCTCTTCTTTGCGCTGAGCTTCCTCCTCCTCAAAATTCAGTCCTTGAGCAACGTATTGTCTGTAGCGTTGCAGGACCATCGTAATGGAGACAGCTCGAAAATCCATTTGAGCAGAAGCCTCTCGTGGCCTGACTGCTATTTCTTGCAGAACTTGGAGCATTGCCTCCTCCGAATCCCGATCTTCTTTCCCAACAATGATGGGGTATTCTCCACCGATGAAATTTAACTTCAATATGCGCTCTACTTCCTCAAGATCATCTTCACGAAGAGGCAACTGTTGAACCATCGCCAGGTCATTATTGAATATTTGAACCAGAGCATCAGGATTCTGGTGTTCAGGCACTTCCACTTCCTGCGGGCAACATCCGTGGAAATATCGTTCAATCCATTGCCACGCTCGTTCTTCAAGTGGCCATTGATCCTTCTTATGTTTTTCCTCGGCAACAACTTTCTTCAGCAGTGCCAAGCGTGAGGCATCTGAGCGATATTGCCCCTGCCAGTATGCTTCAAATGGACGACGCATCGACCAGTATAATTCTCCGATTCGGATCTCGCATTCGCGCTCTACGCATCCGTGATCATAATGAATTGCTAAATCATATGAAGGCTGAAATCTATTTCTAGCGACCAAATCCATAAGCAATTCCATAAGCTCATGACGATCATCTGGCCTAGATACCGTGATCTCAGATCCAAACGAACCTCCCTGAGAAATTCCGATACACGTTAACTCATGCATCAACTGACTCTGTTGCATCCTCCACGCATCAACGGTATTCCACTCCGCGCCTGTAAATTCATTCCTAAAATCTTTGGCCAAGAGAGCTTTAAACCGAAGAGCCGGATCCAATTTCCTTTCAGACTTCGGTGAATCAGAGTTTTCAGGAGTTTCAGACATTAAGTACAATTAATCACTAATTCAATATTATGTCAATATGGCTCCCCGACGTGGCTCCTTCTAGAACTTCGGACAATCTTTGAACTGCTCAATTCACCTGCAATTCTAACGTTACGCTTGCCACTAGTAAGTACTTAGCAGCTATGACGATGGTTTTAGAAGGATAACTAAAATAGTATAAGCACTCATGAGGATACTTTCATGGAATTGTAATATGGCCTTCAGGAATAAGTCTGCAATTTTAGAAGACTTTAAACCTGATATTGCGATACTCCAGGAGTGCGAGAGTAAAGAAGTATTAGAGGAAAAAAGAGCCAACATTCCATATACCCAATACATCTGGTTCGGAGACAATAAAAATAAGGGACTAGGTATTATGACTTTCAATGGATTTGAAGTAGAAGTACTCAATTACAACAAAGACTTCAAATATGTTGTTCCCCTGCGAATTTACGATGATAAAAATGAAATGTATCTGTTAGCAATATGGACACAATTAGTGAAAAAGGACATTTATCACAGTTATGTAGTTCAAGCCGCAAGATCCTTTAAGTACTATAAAGATTTACTAGATAAGGAATGCATTATCATTGGTGATTTCAATAGCAATGCAATATGGGACAATGGAGACCGAAAGGAGTACAACCACAGTCAGATGGTTAACATTTTGAAAGAACTGCGTTATGTGAGTATTTATCATGAAAAAAAGGTAGAGGGGCAAGGCAAAGAGAGCAGCCCGACCTTCTATTTTTATAGGAACAAGGAAAAACCTTTCCACATTGATTACTGCTTCCTCAAGGACTCTGCTCTAAATAAAGTGGAATCATTTACGATAGGGCAACTCGATAGATATATCCACGACAGCGATCACATGCCGTTATTCCTTACTCTGAAGGACTCAAGTCTTATAAGTGCCGCTAATCAATGAGCTTCTTTAGGAGCACTAAATCAACAAAATCCGTACCAGATGCACCCTCAATGATAGTTTTATCTCTCTCGAGGTCAGCAATGATTTTTGAAAGATAAATAACTCCTATCCCCGACTTCTGCACTATTTCTATTTCTTCAGGAAACTTAATCTTGTTCACCACTAATTCATAACTCCACTTTGCTGTTGGTACTAACTTTAGTCGCATTTTCTCTTTACTGCCTTTATGGAATTTTTTCTCAATCCACTCTTGAACGCACTCAGTCAATTCCTCATCAGTGCGCTTCTTCGCTCCCGGGTTCAATATATATTTTTACTTCACCAGTAACGTGACGTACATCATTTCGGTCTTCAACTTTAGTTATTAGAAAATTTCAGTTTGCATATATAATATTGTATTATACTTTATAAATAATGTCAAATGGGCTTTCCCCGACTGGATTTGAACAATGTCCATTGTGCTCGCGATCACAAAAGAAGGCTGTATGATACATCCTATGGATTCCTACAAGCATGTTTTTCAGGCACTTCATGATGCAGGTGTGAACTATATTATTGTTGGAGGGGTAGCTATGAATTTGCTTGGCTGTCCGCGGTTTACCAATGATATTGATATTCTTCTGGCACTTGATAAAGCCAATCTTCAGGCGATGAAAGATGCGATGCGGCGATTGGGGTATGAGCAGCGCATTCCAATCGCTCTCGATGAGCTTGGAGATGAGAAAAAAGCAGTTCACTTTGTCCAGGATCACAATCTTCTTGCCTACACTTTTTACAGCCCAAAGGATCCGCTCTATAGCATTGATGTTATTGTAGGTGATTCGTTGCACTTTCCTCAGTACGAGAAGCATCTCGTGCGCAAAGACGTTTGGGGCCTTTCTTTACCTGTTGTTTCCATTGATGATCTTATTGGTCTCAAGAGAAAATCCAATAGGAAAAAGGATGCCTTGGATATTGAGATGCTGCTAGAATTTAAGGGATTATGAAAGATGATTCTTCATCGGTTGATCGTGAGCAACTAAGGCAGATTAAATATCACTCAACACCTGAGCAGAGAATGAATTGGCTGATGGATGCCCAAGCTTTTGTACAAGAGAGTCAAAAACATGGGATCAGCAAAAAACAACTGGAGAAATAGATTAGCATGCGGTTGTTGTATTATGGCTCCCCACACTGGCTCCCTCTAGAACTGACGACAGCGTACTAGGCCTTCAAGTCCTCCTCTTCGCAAAACTCAGGTTTGGGATGTTTGACGGCTTATGTGAGCAGATAGAAGCAATGTTCGTGGCGCTTTCCATAAGATCTGCGTTGTTTTATATTTCATGAAGGCTGGTTTTGAAAGACAGTTTGAAAATGAATTGGATGGGCAGTTACATGGATGGCACCTGGATAAAGCTAGGATAGCGATGGATTGTTTAAAGAAATAGGTATGCGGTTTATGGCACGAAGCAGCTGGTATGCACCGATAGTCCGGATACATATGAAAGGATAGTTCGGATGAAAAAGAAGCACAGATCACCGTAATAATCATCAATAACGAGTCTTTATATCTTTTTTAGAGGGTTTTACCATCATATTTGTCAGTAGAAAGGTTCACATACCTGTTGTAGAAAAGCTCGTTTTCCTGTATCCTGATATGAAAAACGCAAAAACACACACATGTCACGCCCTGAGATCCACATCGAGCATCTTGCGCAACTCCACCACTTGATAGGGGGAAATGCTTTGAGTGCGAAGGCTCAGAAGAAACTGCAGGCAATTCTTCTCTATCTGGAGAACAGCCAGTCGATGGAACAGTCTGCAAAAAATGCTGGGGTTACTGTCAGTGCGCTGCGCAGGTGGATCAATGCTTTCGATCCACAAAATCCTCAGCTGCTTGAAGAGAAAAGTAGAAGGCCAAAAAAAGTCCGGTCTTCCGAAATGAGTTCTTCTGCAGCAGCACTTGTTCGATCCTTTCGACAGGCATCTCCTCGGATAGGCAAAGAAGAAATTTCACGCAAAATTCTGCTAGAACAAGGCGAAAAAGTTTCTGCTTCATCGATTGGTCGTTACATCGAGCGTGAATGTTTGTATTTCGCAGATTGTCCGCTCCATCGAAAAAAGAGGCTTCATGCTCTGATGAAGCAGTCTTCTCAGGCACAGCAGCCTTCACTACAAACCACCATCATTGCTGTCAGCAAGCCTGCTTCAGAGCGCTCTATTGGCATGAAGCGCTGGATGAAACATGGAGTGTTCATCTTCCTCATTCTTTCTATCGCACTGTTTAGCATGATGGCGAACTCTTTGAGTGCGCATGCCTCATCCATTGGTATAGGGAATTTGGTCAATACTGAGGCATTTGCTGAGATTGATGATGGAGATCTTGCAAGTGATATTGAGCTCCGCTTCGGAACCACTGGTGAGTCTATTCGTTGGGATATCCTGAAGACACAATTCGTCTTTACGGATGATGTGCATGTCACAGGAGAGCTCACTGGTAGCGGCGCTCTGGCTATCGACGGGAATATCCGGACAAAGGCGAATATGACGCTGAACAGTGACAATGATACGAATAATGCAGTCCTTACCTTTGGAAATAGCACTCTTGCACAAAGCCTCAGCTTCATACATTCCTCCCAAAAATTCCGATTCTCCACCTCGCTAGATATTGCGGGCGCTATGTCTGGTTACTCGCTGACGGTCAGCGGTCTTAACAACTGTGACACCATTGATACAAACGCCAATGGCGTACTCTCGTGTGGCACGGACAGCGGAGCGGCCGGTGGCTTAAGTATTAGCGATGCCGATCCACGATACGTGAATGTCTCCGGCGACACCATGACTGGTGCACTGGTTGTGCAGAACGGCAACACGCACACCCCCACATCTTCTCCGCTCCTCAAGGTGCGGGGTACGGTATCAGGCGCACTTCTTCGTGCAAACAATATGACGGTATCGGGTGCTGTGGTCTATTCCAGTGGCAGCGCACTCCTGCAATCTGCAAAGGGCGCATCCGGACAGCTTCTTCTCTCTCAGGGTACCTCTGCACCTAAGTGGGCCAGCCCAATTGGAGGAATGATATGGTACTTCGATGGGACGCAAGCTGTGACCACAAGTAAAGGTCCGCAGATTACTATGCCGATGAGCATGACACTCTCCAGCGTCTCACTCAGTGCGAAGGGTGCCCCCACTGGAGCAGCTCTCATTTACGACATTCACCTCAATGGCACGACCATCTTCTCGACACGACCACAGATCAATGCAGGTCAGACAACGGGTGGCGGAAGTGCAGTCTTCTCGACAGTGGACGTTCCTACAAACTCATCGCTCACCATCGATATTGATCAGGTAGGAAGCACCTTTGCAGGAAGCGGCGTGACCATCATGTTGAACGGCACCCGAAAATACTAAGGTCGCCCTTTAGAAGCCAAAGAAGTGGAAAGAGTCCCCACCGCCGGTGGTCGTGGGTTGCCCGGAGGGATAAATGAGTACCCTGTTGTTTGTAGCATCTGCCACGTACAACTGACCAGACGATACATCGTAATGTAGGTTGCGAGGCGCAGAGAGACCGAGCTGCGTGGAGGCCGCAGAGGCAGTAAGAAAGAACGGCTGCCCCAGTACCGCAATAGCATCTTCTCCATCAGTAATGCTCGCTGTGTCGTAGGTGATGATGCGGTTATTGGTCAAATCTGTAACATATAAATCGTTATCTGTCGGGTTGAAGGCGAGGGAGACGGGGAGGCTGAGTCCTGCCTGTGTGGTCGCAACGGTGTTCAGCCAAAAGTTTGGTTGCCCCAAAACCGCGTCGGGGATTCTGTCGAGAAGAAGATTGTTGCTATCGAGGTTATAGACGAGCACGCGGTTGTTGGTGGAGTCGGCAACGAACAGGCGATCGTTCACAGCATCCACGGCCACACCCTGCGGACCGCTCAAGCCCAACTTGTACGAAGCGTTGTTGGCTGTTCCTTTGAGGTAGATGGGGCCAGGGGGGTTGATGTCATTATCAAACTGACCGAGCATGTTGACTGCATCCTCACCATTGCTGATGGATGCAATATCGAAAAGCGAAGCGCGATGCGCGCTAGATTGCAGGACATACAGTTTGTTATTGGCATCGACCAGGCAACCATTGGGGGCGTTCAATCCTGATTGCCTGGTGCCAGCGGTGGCGGTGATGAAGTCCGGTTGCCCCAGCACATTGATGGCGTTCTGGCCGTCGGTGATGGCGGCTACGTCGTACACCGTCACGCGGTTGCCTGTGGATTGGGAAACATAGAGACGGGTGTTTGCACTATTCAAGCAAATGCCGATTGGTACGTTCACGCCTGCCTGCGTGGTAGCTGCCGCGGTGCCAGTAAAGTTCGCCTGGCCCAGCACATTGATGGCATTCTCGCCATCGGTGATGGCCGCCACATCGTAGGTCGTTACACGGTTGCCTGTGGTTTGAGAGACGTAGAGACGTGTGTTCGCGCTGTCGTACGCAAGTCCGCGCGGAGCGTTCATACCGGCCTGCGTCGTGGCTGCAGTAACCGCGGTGAAAGTTGTTTGGCCGAGGACGCTATTGGCAAGCATACCATTGCCGATCTTCACCGTCGTGTCGTACGTGACCACGCGGTTATTATTGGTTTCTAGGACGTAGAGCCTATTACGAGCGGGATCCGATAGCACACCTATTGGCCCCGAAAGGTTGAAGCGGGTTGTTCCGGCGGTGATGGTGGTGTAATCCGGCTGACCAAAGACACTCACGGCATTCTCGCCATCGGTGATGGCGGCTACGTCGTACATGGTGATACGGTTTCCCGTGGTCTGTGCAACAAACAAGCGACTGTTGGTGCCGTCGAAAGCGACACCACGGGGATCGTTCATGCCCGTTTGTGTGTTGCCCAATGCGGTATTGGTGAAGTTGGTTTGCCCGAGCACGTTGATGGCGTTTTCGCCGTCGGTGATGGCCGCTACGTCGTAGACTGTCACGCGGTTACCCGTGGTTTGAGAAACGTAGAGATGAGTGTTGGCGCTGCTATACGCAATGCCGCGCGGAGCGTTCATACCTGTCTGCGTGGTAGCCGCGTCGGTATTGGTAAAGTTGGTTTGGCCGAGCACGTTGATGGCGTTCTCGCCATCGGTGATCGCCGCCACATCGTACGTCTTCACGCGGTTGCCCGTGCCTTCCGAGACGAAGAGACGGGTGTTGGCGCTGTCGTACGTTACATCAAACGGCACGTTCATACCGATCTGCGTGGTGGCCGCTGCCGTATTCGTGAAGTTGGTTTGGCCGAGCACGTTGATGGCGTTCTCGCCATCGGTGATCGCCGTCACGTCGTAGGTTGTGACGCGGTTGCCCGTTCCCTGTGAGACGAAGAGTCTGTTATTGGCATCATCGAAGGCAATGCCATTGGGTACGTTCATACCGGCCTGGGTGGTGGCTGCAGTGCTTGTGTAGAAGTTCGCCTGACCAAGAACGTTATCGGGGATACGATCCACAAGCAGCTTGTTGCTATCGAGGTTATAGACGAGCACACGATTGTTGCTGGTATCGGACACGAACAGGCGATTGTCAGTGGGATCCAGTGCCAGACCGATGACCGGAGTGCTGAGACCCAGTTTGCTCGGACCGTTGTGTGCAGCGCTCTTGGTGTAGATGGGACCCGGTGTCGAGAGGTCATCATCGTACTGTGCCAGTGCATTGACGGCATTTTCGCCGTCGGTGATGCTGGCGATATCAAAGACCGTTGCGCGGTGATTGCCGTTCTGGGACACGTACAGAAAGTTGTTGCTACCGTCTATCACAACACCCTGCGGAGCGTTTAAGCCCCCCTGTGTGTTGGCCGCCGCGGTATTGGTGAAGTTGGTTTGCCCGAGCACGTTGATGGCGTTCTCGCCATCGGTGATGGCCGCTACGTCGTAGACTGTCACGCGGTTACCCGTGGCTTGAGAAACGTAGAGACGGGTGTTGGCGCTGCTATACGCAATGCCGCGTGGAGCGTTCATACCTGTCTGCGTGGTAGCCGCGGCGGTATTGGTGAAGTTGGTTTGGCCGAGCACGTTGATGGCGTTCTCGCCATCGGTGATCGCCGCCACATCGTACGTCTTCACGCGGTTGCCCGTGCCTTCCGAGACGAAGAGACGGGTGTTGGCGCTATCGTACGCCACATCAAACGGCACGTTCATACCGATCTGCGTGGTGGCTGCGGCGCTCGTTGTAAAGAGCGCTTGGCCGAGCACGTTGACAGCGTACGCACCGTTAGCGACTCCATTTGCTAGGCTGTACACAGTGACCCGGTTGAGCGTTCTATCCGCCACGAAGAGGCGCGCGTTAGCCGTATCGTATGCTACACCCGTAGGAGCGTACATGCCTTTCTGTGTGGTCGCCGGCGAGGTACCGACGAATGTGTTTTGTCCGAGGACCTTCCACGCATCCTCTCCGTTGGAAATCGCTGTGATGTCGTAGAGCTTCACGCGGCTACCGGCACCCTCCGCAACAAAGAGCACTGTGCTACCGCTGAGGGCAAGACCGTTGGGAGTTTCCAGTCCGCTTTGGGTGGCTCCCGCCGTATTCAGGTAGAAGTTCGGCTGCCCGAGGACGGCATCGGGAATACGGTCAATGAGCGTATCATTCGCATTTAAGTTGTAGACCAAGATGCGATTGTTCCCCGTGTCTGAAGTAAAGAGCCTATTTCCTGCGGAATCCAGCACCATGCCGATGACGGGAAAGCTCCATCCCAACTGGTTTGGTCCGTTGTGCGCCGTTGCCTTGATATAGATTGGTTCGGGAGCAGACAGTGTTCCGTCCGTCTGGCCCGCGGCGTTATCGGCATTCATACCGGTTGGCACAGCAGTGGCGTTCAGGTTGTAGACCTTCACGCGGTTGCTTGTGCTCTCTAGAGCAAACAGGCGGCTATTGGCGCTGTCGTACGCCACATCAAATGGGGCATTCATACCCATTTGCGTGGAGGCTGCGATGTTTGTTGTGAAGTTCAATTGCCCGAGCACGTTGATGGCGTTCTCGCCATCGGTGATCGCCGTGACATCGTAGACCTTCACGCGGTTGTTTCCTCCCTCCACCACAAACAGACGGTTATTCGTATCGTCGTAGGCAAGGCCGTAGGGTGAGCTCAAGCCTATCTGTGTGGTGGCCGTTTCCAGCCCCCAGAAGTTGAGTTGTCCGAGCACGTTATCGGGTACCCGGTCGAGCAGGATGTTGCTTGCATCAAGGCTGTACACCAGGACACGGTTATTGGTTGTATCCGATACAAATAGCCGGTGATCTGTGGGGTCCAGCGCAATACCGGTGTTCACGCCGTTGAACCCCAATTTATGAGTCGCATTGTTGGCGGTGCCTTTCGTGTAGATGGGAGTCGGAGTTCCCACGAGTCCGTCATCCTGTCCCAATACATTCACGGCAGATTCGCCATCGGCGATGAGAGTGACATCGAACACCATCACGCGGTTATTGATCGTGTCTGCGACGTAGAGCATCTTGGATGTGGCATCGTATGCCAGTTGACGCGGACCGGAGAGTGCGGATTCCTGCGTGCCTGCCGTCGCCGTAATATAGTCCACCTGGCCAAGCACCTGTACGGCAGCCTCGCCGTTGGTGATACTTGCAGTGTCGTAGACAATGATGCGGTTATTGGTCATGTCCGTCACAAACAGCCAGTTTCTTACCTCGTCGAATGCCAGAGCAACAGGGGCGCTGAGACCGATCTGCGTAGTGGCTGAGGCATTGCTGTAATAGTTCACCTGGCCAAGAACGGCATCGGGAATGATGTCGATGGGTGCATGGGATGCATTCAGGTTGTACACGAGCACACGGTTATTTGTCATATCCGCAACAAAGAGTCGATTGTTCGTGGCATCGACCGTAACACCATTGGGGGCGTTCATCCCAAGCTGATGGGGACCGTTGTTGGTGGTGGACTTAGTGTAAATCGGCCCGGGCGGAGAGAGACTGTCGTCATGCTGCCCCAAAAGATCCACGGCATTCTCGCCGTCGGTGATGGCTGCAACATCGAAGATGGACACTCGGTGGTTGCCGGTCTGCCCGACGTACAGACGATTGCTTGTGCTATCGACCAGAACGCCCTGCGGAGCGCTTAAGCCCCCCTGTGTGTTGGCTGCCGCGGTATTGGTGAAGTTGGTTTGCCCGAGAACGTTGATGGCGTTCTCGCCATCGGTAATGGCTGCGACGTCGTACACCTTCACGCGGTTGCCTGTTGCCTCCGCAACGTAGAGACGAGTGTTGGCGCTGTTATACGCAACGCTGCGCGGAGCGTTCATGCCAATCTGCGTGGTAGCCGCTGCCGTATTCGTGAAGTTGGTTTGCCCGAGCACGTTCATCGCGTCTTCGCCATCGGTAATGGCGGTCACGTCGTAGGTTGTCACGCGGTTACCGGTAGCTTGCGAAACATACAGCCTCTGGTTTGCGCTGTCGTAAGCAAGATCAACGGGAATATTCATACCGGCCTGCGTGGTAGCCGCGGCGGTATTGGTGAAGTTGGTTTGGCCCAGCACACTCACAGCTGCCTCGCCATCGGCAAGACCATCGGCAAGGTTGTAGACCGTCACACGGTTCCCCGTCTGCTGCGACACAAACAGCCTCTGGTTAGCACTGTCGTAGGCGACACCGGTCGGCACGTTCATGCCAATCTGCGTTGTCGCAGGTGTTGCGGCAGTAAAGGAGGTCTGGCCCAGCACATTGATGGCGTTCTCACCATTGGTGATGGATGCGACGTCAAAAACAGTCAGGCGAGAAACAGTTGTTGTGACAAACTGTGTGACGAACAGGCGGTTCCCCGGATCATCGAACGCAATTCCGTAGGGGTTCTGCAAGCCCGCCTGTGTAGAGGCACCAGCATTAGACCAGAAGTTCAGCTGGCCAAGGACATTGTCGGGAACGCTATCAATGAGGGTGTTACCAGCATTGAGACCATAGACGAGAATGCGGTTATTCAGAGTATCGGAGACGAAGAGACGATCGTCGGTTGGGTCGAGCGCGAAGCCATACGTCGGAGTGTTCAAACCCAATTTATGGACGGCGTTATGAATCGTTCCTTTTGCAAAGATAGGCCCCGGAGTACCGGTCAATCCATCATCCTGGCCCAAAACGTACTTGGCGGGCTGGACACTCTCGAGCGCATGTGCCGTCAGCGTAGAGCAGAGGAAAAAGAATATCCCGAAACAGAATACCCAGAAGCGCGAGAAAGAAAACTGAGGTAGCACCATGTTAAGAATGCGAACAGTATACAGCGATCATACTGTCAATGAAGGCTACTGTGCCCGTTTTTTGCTAAGCAACAAGAGCAGTGCATTACTCTCTGCGGTGCGACCGAGCTTCTTCGCTTCCACTGCTGCGCGTTCAGATTCTTGCAGAGAGCCTTGATAGTAGTACGCCAGTGCTAGGTTGAAGTGCGCATCTGCCAATTCCGGTGCGATTTCAACCCCACGTTTGCACGCATCAATGGCATCTTCTGTGCGCTGTTGCCCTACGAGCAGCGCGCAGAGGTTGTTCCATGCCTCTGCAAAGCTTGGGTTGAGCATGATGGCTGTGCGGAAGGATTCCTCCGCTTGGGGCAGTGCACTTTTTTCGGCTTGGAGAATCCCTTCATCATTGAATTTCTGAGCATCGAAGAAAGGATTGGGGAGTTCCGATGGAGATTGTGGCAGAGTGGAACCGCTGTTTTGTGGCGGGACAATAACCGGAATACGCACGCGTCCTGCTACAAACCATGCGCTCCACGGACGCTGTGCCTTCCTAAAAATATCGGCGATGTAGGCATGGTTGATATCCGGGTAATTGTCGCCAGCGTGACTCAGAAGAGTGTGATACGCATCAGCCGCCTCTTCCCATCGTTGCTCGGCAACATAGGCCGCACCCAGAATGGCAGAGGACTCAGGGGAGAAGGGGCGGATGCGAGCAGCCTCCGCCGCCAGTGCCTTTGCGTCTTCAAGGCGCTTCTCCGTAAGAGCAATGCTTGCAAGCGCCAATGTGGCCTTCACTCCTTCCACATTCCCCTGCCGCACACGCATGAGTTCGCCAACCAATGCCTCCTTGGCATCCTCGGGTACATGGGCAAAGTTCCTACGATACTGTAAATCTGTTGGCGTGAGGTGCGTGAACTGCAAACGATCGATTATCGGCTGATTTTTGGGTGTTTTTTTCAGGTACACAGCCACCCAATCATCCACGTACACCAGCGGCCAGTCGGGATTGGTATCAAGATGCCAACTGTAGGGCAGTCGGTCTTTTTCACGAATGGCATCGTAATCGATGAGGGCGTACGTGATGCCGTAGCGATCGGTAAGTTTTTTCCACTGCTCTTCATTCACACCGGCTGCGTACGTCTGTGTCATGAAATCCATCCCGTAATCGACGTTTCGTCCATCGATGAACACCTTGCGATCGGGATATCCACGATGGATGAGGTAGCCGCCAATACCGTAGGTATTGAACATGTTGCCAGTGATGTGTTCTCGCTCCAGAAAGTCGACAGCGCCACGGGCTAGATCAAACTGTCCAAATCCAAACAAATGATCCTGTAATTCAAAATTGAAGGAGCGCGCAGCGGCCAAGCGACCGAGGAAGAGTAGTGTTACTAGTGTGATGACCGTCGCGGAGATGGGCCTTTTCATGATTCGCTTCCCAATCCACTCTGCCGCTTCGCTGTGCTCAAGCTGATAGCAGCATGTTGCCAGCGCAGCAAAGATGAAGAGGATTTCATGGCGGAACGCCTGCCGCGAAAGATACGCCGTCATCAGCATTAAAAGTGTATTGAACACAAAATGCCGTCTGCCAAGTATCAGCGAACCAAGTGCTGCCAGCCAAAACGGCCACAGATCGTTTAGGTAAAGGCCCCAATCCCTCGGTTGCCACTCGGCGATGTAGAAAATGGTTTGATCATGAAGCAGATTCCATAGGTACTCCAAGGTGCCAAACCCATTGGGAGGAGAGACAGCTGCAACGCACATCACCACAAGTGTGCCGAGGAGGAGTAGTACCGTGCGCATGCTTTGTAGTCGATCGTATCTTGATAGAATCCCCACACCTTTTTGCAGGATCAGAAACGTGACGATTGCACACCCAAGCAGCGCTGCGCCACCGTGCATGTTCACCCACAGCAGCTCGAGCAAAATGAATGCAAAGCATATCCGTAAGCGCTGTATGAATGTTTGCGCATCGAGGTAGCGGAATGCGAGAAGGATGAATGCTGTAAATATGACGAACGTAAAGAGCTGTGGTCGTTCGAGGAAGCTGCCTTTGGCAATGACGACTCCCCAGACGCCAAGGATGATTGTCGGGAAGAGTCTGCGAGGGCCCAGGAAGAGCAACATGCCTACCGATAGACAGGCCACGAGGCTGCGAAAAAGAATGATGCCGGTAGAACCGAATGTACTGTAGATGAGGGAGAGCACGATTTGTGCCAACCACTCGTGTGTTGCAAGGTACGGCAGGCCATCACGCGTATAGGCAAACGGGTCTATGGAGATCCATCCGGAGGACAGCAACATCCTTCCTGCCGTGATGTGCCACCAGAAATCGCGGTCCATGATTGTAAATGTGCAGACCCAAAATATTGCAACTATCCCCAGTAGTACTGCAAGAACTATGGCCCACCGCTGTTTGCAGAAGGACAATAGGCGTTGGAGGAACACCGCTGAAATCATGAGTGGCAGTGTACGTTGTCCATGACAGGGAAGCGAAAAATATTGTGCTGCCGCAGAAGCATCACCCCTAGGGCAGAAGCCTGCGCGGCAGTATGTTCCTGAGCGGCGCAATAGAAAAAAATTCGATGTAGCGGTAGCTAAGGAAGGAAACGACGCAGACGACAACTGTATACAGCGCAAGGTGCAGGAGATCGGTGCTGGCCTGAAGCGGGAAAATGAGAACGCCATGCCACACAAAAATGGAGTAGCACATCAGGCCGATGAGCTGCAGAGGGCGGTTCTCGAGAAGCAGTGTCCATATTCGTTTGGGCTGCAGCAACATAGTGGTTATCAGTGCAAACATGCCGAGGTTTACAAAGGTATTGCTAAACGGCTGGACCGCAAGCGGCAGGACCCCTACGGACAGATCCCGGAGAGTACATCCAACCAGGAGAGACAGAAATCCAAGTATGTAGAACCACAGCGCTCGTAATTGTGGCTGACGAACGTAGAGAACAGCTAATCCCATACCAAGAACAAAATCATCTATCCGACAAAAAATGTGATTGAACGCAGGCGTGGTCGTACCCGGAAAGAGCTCGGCGGCACCTACTTCCTGGATCATAAACACACCAAAGATCCGAGCTATCAGAGCCACAATGCAAAGACCTGTGATCATCTTCCACACGCCAAACTTCTGCATGCAGATCAAGATGAACGGGAACAGTAGGCTGAAAAGGAGTTCAAGCCCCAGTGACCACAGCACAAAATTTGCATCAGGGAAGAAGTGTCGTTCCGTGAAAGTAAAGATCCCCGTGATGTAGAGGGGAACCTGGGTGGCCAGATCGGAGAAATTGGCAGGAGGTGCTATGAGCGTGAGGCCGATGATGAGTGCGACGATGTAGAGCGGAAACAGTCGCAGGGCTCGACGGCGAAAGAACGTGAAAATATCTGCAGCGCCAAGCATCGTGCGTCGCTGTTGAATGTATGGGAGTGTGAGGACAAAGCCCGACAGCATAAAGAACAGCGCAACACCCTGGTAACTGTTGGTGATCAATGTGAGGGGGGAAACCGGAATGGGCCCCAGCCAATAGATAGCATCTCCTTGTACAATCACTTCGCCATAGAGGTGGTGGAGTACGACGCCCAGAATTGCAATCCCACGCAGGCCATTGATAAGAGGTATTTTTCTTGTTGCTGCTATGGTCGCATCAATAATCACAAACCCCAGCGTATCAAGTGACGAGCTTGTTTCCCACCTGAAATATGGCTTCAAGGGACAGGGAATGGAGCATGGCCTGGGGGCAACTTTTTACAGGAGGGAGAAGAAATCCGCTGAAAAGATATATCATCAACAAGAACAAAACTTGCAACTACCGCTGCCGAGCAAAGATGCTCTGCTTCAGTTTCTTGAGCATAGTATGGCTCTCCGACGTGGCTCCTTCTAGAACTGAAGAACGTGTTTACCCTACTGAAAGGGATTGATGCAGCAACAATGAAATTTGAACTCGTCGCAGTCAATTGATCTCATATCTCCCGTATATTTTCTGATGTGGAGATAATACTCTGAAGCTGTGCAACAGTGCTGTGCATCAACATGATGTACGCGGAGTATCCTTGCTGTCTGATTGCTCGTAGGACATCTGCCGCCTGTGCGATGCTATTTTGTGTAATTTCTGCATCAGTGTTCCCATTGGGAAGATGATCGAGTGGCACGTGATTTTGTTCATGCCAATAACGACGGCTGCGTTCTGTGGTTATCCATGTGATACCAGCATAAATTTGATCAGGTCTTAAGAGATTATTCGTGCGCTGATCAATCTCATGTAACACCGAAGGACTGAAAATTGGCTGTGTAAATACTGCATCTACTGTTTTCCCGATAGCAGGAATCTTTCTATTCCATCGTCCCCAATGTGGCTGATAGATGTCTGCGGCAACGCCTATACGAAGTGGGAATGCATCAGTTTGTGCAGTGATAACTTCGTGAGCATGAGTGCACGGTTCTTGTTGTTTGATCGGATCGCCTGTGACTAGCAGGGCAATATTCACATTGTGTCTTGCAGCCAGAGCAATGCGATCCAATGTCTGCTGGATCGTTCTTTCTCTTGTACGAAGATGTAACGCTAGTTGCTTTTGCGGCGAGATTTTTCCTTCTGACCGTAATTTCAGAACGTCTTCAGGTAGCAGATATGATTGCCCCTTCCGGATGATTTCGGGAATGTTATATCCATCAAATGGTATTGCGCATGATTCCAGCTCTGCCATCGATTGATGCAGAGAATTATCACAACGAGGCACAAGTTCAATAAATGTTTCAGGCATGAGCAGAAAGGGATGAGCGAATAATGCGTGCTGCTTCTACAAGATGTTTCAATGACTCCCAGACTTGCTCTGGGGTGCGTGTTTTCAATCCACAATCTGGATTAATCCATAATTGATCGTCTGTTACATAAGTCCGAGCCAGTTCAATAAGTTGTACTAGTTCCTCTGTAGAAGGCACACGGGGTGAATGGATATCCCAAACACCTGGACCTATATCGCAGGGCAATTCTTGCGATTCTAAAGCATCAAGGAATGCAAGACGTGATCTTGCTGCTTCAATCGAGATCACATCAATATCCAGATCGCGCAGCACAGGCAGGATGTCTCGCACATCGCCATAGCATGTATGAGTGTGAATCTGCGTTTCAGGTTGCGCCTGATTTACCGTCAAACGGAATGCGTCAGTAGTCCATCGTAGGTACTCATTCCGATCATCAGCCCGCAGCGGCAATCCTTCACGCAGTGCTGGTTCATCGATCTGAATCACGCGGATTCCCGCTGCTTCCAGTTCCTGCACTTCATGACGGATCGCCAGTGCTATCTGTCTGCATGTTTCTTTTTCTGGTATGTCGTTACGCACGAAACTCCAATGTAGGATTGTGACTGGACCTGTGAGCATTCCCTTCACAGGTTTTTCCGTAAGAGATTGGGCATATTTTAGCCATTCCACAGTGATGGGTTTAGGACGCGATACATCACCATAGATGATCGGCGGGCGCACATACCGTGAACCGAAGCTCTGGACCCAACCGTTTTCAGTAGAGGCAATGCCGTCGAGTTCTTCGGCAAAGTATTGCACCATGTCATTTCGTTCTGATTCACCATGCACAAGCACATCAAGTCCAACATCTTCTTGTTTTTGAATAACCCCAGCAATTTCCTGTTTTAGAAATGCCTCATATTCTGTATCTGATAACTGACCTTTGCGGTGCTTCGCTCGTGCCCCGCGTATAGTATTTGTTTGTGGAAATGATCCGATTGTGGTTGTTGGAAATTTGGGCAATTGCAATACCTCCTTTTGTTCATTTCGCCTTGTCTGAATGGGTGCACGATACGTTATGCCTGTACGTTCAAGGTCGTTGGTTTGCTGTCGAACACTTTCATTCCGAACAGAAGGATGTTGCTCTCGCTCTGCCAACAATTGGGTTCGATCTTCACAAGCGGCAAGAGCATCTGATTGTCCATCTACAGCATCGCGCAGAGTAATAACTTCTTGTAACTTCTCATGTGCAAAGGCTAACCAAGACTGGATTGGAGAAGGAAGCTTCGTTTCGCGTTGTACGCTGTACGGCACGTGGAGAAGGGAACTCGATGGAGCAACGATCAATCTGTTCTGTCCCAATTTTTCTTGAGCTTTCTGAAGCAATTCCAATGAACGTTGCAAATCATTGCCCCATATGTTTCGACCATCAATAACCCCTAGCGAAAGTGTCTTATCTGATGGTGTCTTCTCAAGAGCTTCTGATACTTCATGAGGTGCTTCCACTGCATCCAAATGAACGGCATCAACAGGTAATGAGAGAGCGAGATCAAGATTTTCACGTAGCTCACCAAAATACGTGCCAAGCATGAGCTTGAGATCGCCAGCACTTTGCCGCAGGGACTCGTACGCATCAGCGAAGGCTTGTCGTTCATGTGGCTCCAAATCCAATGCCAGTGTTGGTTCGTCCAGTTGCACCCACTCTGCACCTTGATTACGCAGTTTCTCAAGAATTTCGCCATACACAGGAAGTAGGCGTTCCAATAGTTCCAATCTATTGAATTCTTCATCTGCACAGCGACCAAGGAGTAAATACGATACGGGTCCAAGAAGGACGGGTTTCGTGCGAATGTTCAGCTCCGATGCTTCGGCAAATTCGCGGAATGGCTTATCGGATGAAAGTCGAAATTGCTGATCCCTTTGTAGTTCTGGTACGAGATAATGGTAGTTTGTATCGAACCACTTCTGTAAACCTTGAGCCACCACTCCTGTGATTGCATTATGCGTTGCACAGCATACAGCCTCCGTTGCACCTCTCCCTCGTGCCATTGCAAAGTATGTATCAAGAGATACAGAAGAATCTGTGTGACCAAATCGCTCTGGTACCGCACCCACTAGGCAGCTGGTATCTAAAACATGGTCATACAGGCTGAAGTCATTGCTTGGAATCAGATCGATACCAGCATCTTTTTGCGCTTGCCAATTTCGCTGTCGAACTTCCTTGGCCACTGCTTCAAGCTGATTTGCTGATCGTTTTCCTGACCAGTATCCTTCAAGGGCGAATTTGAGTTCACGGTCTTCCCCAATGCGGGGATAGCCAAGACTAGATGTAAGCGTAGGCATAGGGATGGAGGAAAATAAGAACAGTCAGACCCTATTCGTTCGCCAATTGGATGTGAAATTTTTGATATATTTTGTATATAAAATTAAGTATTGTATGAATTCATACAAATATGTAGAATCACGATATGATTACAATCTCGCAAGCAGTTGAACAGGCTATCGCCAATTCGCCTCTATACGGGGAAGCAATGCTTCAAGAGATTGTGAATTACAGTGCAATTGCACGAAAAATAAAACCAGCAGTGGAAGAGGTGCTTTTGGAGCCAGTCACTGAAGGTGCGATCACAATCGCACTGAAGCGTTATGCAGAAAGACTACGCAAAGACCACAAAACAATTACCAGAAATTACTCTGTTCGTAATATGAGCATTCGCAGTGATTTAACTGCTTTGATATATCAGAACTCTCCCGTTTTACAGGCAATTCACCAAAAAATTCTTCCAATGAGTATCAGCGATGATGCTTTCATTCACTTTGCTCAAGGGTCACGTGAATCGTCATTTATTGTGAGTGAGGCATGTTTAGCCACTCTGAAAAAATTAGCGGCAAAAGAAAAGATGGTGGCTGAATATCCGAATTTATCTGCTATCAGCGTAAGAATGCCCCCAGAGGTTATGCAAGTCACGGGTGTGTTTGCGCCGTTTGTTCAGGCATTAGCTTGGCAACAGATAAGCGTCTATCAGATCGTTTCTCACTTCACAGAAATTACTTTTTTAGTCTCTGATAAAGATGCTGACCAGGCATTCAACAGCATCAAGTCTGTTGCCAAGTTCTAGAAGTCGAATGGCTCCCCACTCTGGAAGAGCTTAGAACTGGGAGCCGAATTTACAACCTCGTATTTGAGTGCGTCATAACAGACGATTGGGGTCTAACAACTGCACCCGATTACGCAGAAGTCCTATTCTGTACAATAGGTTCAGAAAAGCCCTTTTACTTTTCAATTATTTTTCTATTGTAAAAAGTTTATGTATATGCAAATGCTTTGCATTATACTGTGGTTCAGACCGTCTTTTCCTGCTATACCTTCCTGATGCGTTCTCGCGATACGTACACATTTACCATCGTGCCTTGGAAGTTCCTCTTCCTGCTTGCGATCCCCTTCATGGCCTATCGTTTGGGTGCGTGGATGGGAGTTTCGCGTTCGACTTTCTACATTTTTGCGACAAATTTCCTCAGCGTCTTCATTGAAGCGGCTCCATTCCTGCTTATCGGAACAATCGTTTCAGGACTCATGGAAGTCTTTGTGAAACCTGAATGGCTTACTCGACTCATTCCTCGTAATCGACTGGCAGCAAGCATTGTCGGTGCGTTTATGGGTTTTCTCTTTCCTGTGTGCGAATGTGGCGTTGTGCCCGTAGTCCGTCAGCTGTTGCGTAAAGGAGTGCCGCTTTCTGTTGGTATCACGTTCCTGCTTGCAGCCCCCGTCATGAATCCGGTTGTCTTGGCGAGCACGTATATGGCCTTTGGATTCGGACCCGTGCTTATTGGACGTTTTATTATTTCTGCATTTGTAGCGATTATTGTGGGGCTTCTGCTCTCAAGACAAGAGAGAGCACAGCGAGTGCCTTTCTCTGCAAAGCCAACAATTCAAATGCCACAGGGGAATCGAAAGGCACAACCTGCTTCACTCTCCGCTCGTTTACATAAGGCTTTATGCCATGCGGGAGACGAGTTTTTTGAGATGGGCTTCTATCTCATCATCGGTTCCCTCATTGCTTCGGTTCTTCAAACAGGAATACCAAGCGGATTCTTCTTCACGTTGGCGCAAGGCACGGTCATCTCGGTCCTCATCATGCAGCTTCTTGCCTTTATCCTGAGCATTTGCTCGACGGTAGATGCATTCGTTGCATTAGCTTATGCGGGAACTTTCACGACTGGCTCTATTCTTGCCTTCCTCACATTTGGACCGATGGTAGACATCAAGAGCACTCTCATGTTCTCAACGATATTTTCGCGCAAAAAAGTCATTGCTCTCATTCTTCTGCCCCTCATCTTTACAATGGTGACTGGAATCCTCGTGAATATTCTTGGTATTTCCTAAATGCAGTATGCAGCACGTTCATAACCATCCACACAATGGCCATGACCACCACGATTCCAGTGTGAGACGTGAATGGGTTCAAGCCTTAATCCTCATTGGACTCGGTATGTATTTCGTCCAACTCCTCAAAAGCGGCAAGATCGCGTACTACATCAATCCTGATTTTTCGTGGCTTGCTGTTTGTGCCGCAGCCATGTTCTTTCTTTTGGGTTTCGCTGGAGCGTATCGGCTGCTTACGCATTCCCGCAGCTGCGATGGAGATGGCTGCCACGGACGACATGGCTCTCTCAAGGCCATCATCGTGGTTCTGTTACCGCTTATTCTCGGCATTGCAGTTCCTCCCAGCCCACTTGGGGCAGAGAACATTGACGATTCTGAAATCCAAAAGATGCTCCGAGAAAACGTCGATATGAGCATGCTGACCACAGCCGATAACATCGAGAGTAAGGACTTGCTCTACAGTGCTCAAAATGAGGTTATGCCTGATAAAAAAGCTTCTTGTAGTAACACAAAAAAACTGACGATCCTCGACTGGCTTCGATGTTTTACAGATACAGGCTCTGCTTCAGCATATAGAGATGAAGATGTGGATGTAGTCGGTTTCGTATATCACACTCCATCTTTGCCCGAAGGTCAGTTCCTGGTCACACGTTTCTTCATGCGTCACTGCATGCTTGATACGCTTCCCATTGGTCTGGCTGTTTCTTCAGATAACGCTAGAGCATTGAAGGATGACACTTGGGTGCGTGTTCGTGGAAAGATGGGGACTAGCGGAGGAAGACCTTTCATTCAGGCCAATCGCGTAGAAATGATCACTGTGCCTGTGCCCCCGTATCTGTACCCCTGAATATCGAAATTAGTCAGATGCAAATCATTTGCATGTATATCGAATAATCGATACATTGGCCTCAGTGGATAGAGCACAGATTCTACCGTTCACACATAGCGGTAGATGGGGGTGTCCTACCCATTATTTCTTCGCCATATGCTTCCAGTAACTATAATCTCCGGCTTCGCAGGCGCGGGTAAAACCAAGTTTCTTTTCGATTGCCTTGAACGTACTAAAGGAAAAAAGAGAGCCATCATTATGAATGATATCGCGGAGACGGTGTCTGCAGCGGCGTCGGTGCGAAAAGTCTTGCATAGAAAGAAGGATATTCTTATTGAGATGCCTAATGGTTGCATCTGTTGCACTCTCGACGAGCAATTTGTTGCTCTGGTGGGAGAAATCGCAAAACAGCATTTTGACCATCTGTTCATTGAGGTGAATGCGACCGGGGAGCCGATGCTTCTTCAAAAAATGCTTAAGAGAGCTTCCTATGCTGATTCGTTGGCACTCCATTCCAGCGTCGCAGTTGTCGATGCAGAGCATTTCATGCAGGATTATCTTTCTTCAGATAACCTCCGAGACCGCCATCTCGTCGCCGTTTCCCAGGATGACCGCACAGTTGGGGAAGTACTTGCAGAGCAGGTTGAGAATGTCGATACCATTGTCATCGGAAAGGAAAATCTCGTTTCAAAGGAGACATCTGGATTGCTCGTATCCATTCTTCAATCATTAAACCCCTCGGCTCGTATCCTGCATGCTGGGGCGCTTTCGCACAATGGCATATCGATGCCCATATCGTTTCACTTCGAGGCGGATCGTCCATTCCATCCTTCACGCCTACATGCACTACTGCAAAGTGATGCTTTTTCTCAAGTTATCCGTGCAAGAGGAACTGCATGGCTCGCGACCAGAAATAACACAAAAGTACTCTGGTCTCAGACAGGGAGCATTTGCACGTTGGAGGCGGACGGGAAATGGTGGAGCTACCACGTGGATCATCCTGAGCAGGAAGCATCCCATGCAGAGTGGTTTGAAGCATGCGGTCAGCGTTTTCAGTCCATCGAATTTATTGCAATGGATAGCAAAAAGAGCCTACAAGAGAAACTCACAAAATGTCTTCTGACGGATACAGAAATAAAGCTGGGGCATCATCTGTGGCAGCACCTTGATGATCCGTTTGATGAATGGCTGGATCACATGGATCGCAGCAGCTTCGTTGTGCGATCATCAATTGTATCCACTCTATGATCTCTCTCGATATCAAACGCACACCGCCCCTCTGCCGTCTGCTCATTTGCAATGGCGGAAGTTGTGGGCAGAACCCCGATATCAAACCCGAGTCCATCAAGAATGTATGGAATGCGGAAGGCCTCCATGCGACGGTTGCCATGAAAATCTGTGAATGCCAAGATGCCTGTGAGCATGCCAGTGTCGCCCGCATTATCACTGCGTATGGAACGGAATGGTTTGAACATTTGCAGGAGCAGCACTATCAGGCCTTGATCGAATGGGCACGGGAGTGTCACCGAACACAGACACTCGCAGAACGGCCTTCCATTCTTGAACGTCAGCGCTTTCGCGGGCACATCCGAGAGTAGTTGTGAATCAGGGTAACCGAAGCAGCGAGACTGATCCTAACGAGCCACCGACGGCAATAATGCTGTCATCAGGTGACCACGCGATTTTGCTGACAAGCTGGTCCAATCGAATACCCGATAAAAACATCTCAGCTTCTTGATGCTGCCAGACACGTACCAATCCTCCTTCATCGCCCGATACAAGCAGTGTACCTCCATGCTGATAGGCGAGGGCGGAGATCAATACTTCATGTCCTTCAAGCAGTAATGGAGTCTGATCTTCCGGTCCTTTACCTGAGCAATCCCAAACCGTGACATTAATGCCGCCACCAGTGGCGAGAAATCTACTGTCCTTCGTCCATGACAGCTGCAATGCCTTCACCATGTAGCCGTACATTTGAAGATGCCGATCCTCATCGGGATACCAGAGTTGCACCGTGCAATCCTGATCTCCAGTAGCGAGCATTTTGCCATTGGGACTCCACATGCATGTAAGAGTCGAACCTTTCCATTCCAGCTTTTCAGGCGGAGCATCATCATCTGTCGGGTACAGAAGCACTCCATTGTATCCAGCAGCCGCAAGATGCATGTGATGCGGCCGCCATGCGATATCAGCAACCGTGCTCTGAAAATCGGGAAAAGCATGCGCCTTCGTTCCGTCGGCATGCCAGAGCGTCACTTTTTTGCCGCAGGAAGCGGCTAGTGTCTCACCATCGAAGCTCCAAGCGATATGTTCTACCCACCCCATTCCACAAGGCATAGAAGCTTTTTCTGTACCTTTCTCAGTATCCCAAAGCTTTGCCTTGCCATCCTGACCCGCTGAAGCGAGTAGAGAAAGAGTGGGATGCCACACCATTGCGGTTGTTCCCATAGCATGTCCAGAGAGTTGATGCATCAATTGCAGATCGCTGCTACGAAAAATGTGGATCGACCCACTCACGGAAGCTGCAGCAAGGTGTTTACCATCGGGCGACCAGCGCAGATCGATGACATGATCACCGATATCAGCTGTATGAAGCTTTTGAAGAGGCGGCATGGATTATTTGGCGATACAGGCAGAAAACTTCTTTTCAAGCTCATCACGATCCAGATTGCGGCCGATAAAGATGAAGCGATTCTCGCGCGGCTCCTTACCCCACGGACGATCTGGTCTCCCGTCCATAAGCATATGCACGCCTTGGAATACGTAGCGCTTCTCCTGACCGGCTACGCTCACAACTCCCTTCATGCGGAAAATGTCTTGTCCCTTCTCCGCAAGCAGCTTTCCAAACCACTTGTTGAGCTTATCGAGATTCAGATCGCCAGGAATCGTGATCCCCACGGACGAAATGGTGTTGTCGTGGACATGATCTGGCTTGAATTCTCGGCTTGTAATAGCGGCATGCTCTTTAACATCACACACGATTTTGAGACCGAATTCGCGCGGAAGATGCTGTGTAAAGAATGCATACAATCCAGGCTTCGGCACTTCGAGCGAGACATTCATGCCACCGGGTTCCAGCACAAATCGATGCAGCGTCTTACCGGCAACAATCGTGTCGCCGTGTTTGATCCGTTTTTCGGTATCAGAGAACAAAAGGACTGCATCTTCGGTTACCGCTTTATCGCGCAGCGTCTCATGTGAAGATATTGGAAGAATAACGATGTCTATCGACGGGTCAGGTCCCTCCTTCAAATTGATTTGGTAGAAATCTTTTTGCAGATCGAACATCCCACCCCACTCAAACGGATACTCTGGCTCTAGAAACTTTGCATCTATATCCATTGCACGGTCAAGATCGAAGCCACCAACATTCAGAATATGGTTGATGTCAGTTACCCCATGCTGTGTACGATAGAGCTTGGCAGCACCATTCATCGAGAGGATGCACTTCTCCAGTTTGTCGAGATCGGCAGACTCCACGAGATCCGTCTTATTAATCAAAATGACATCAGCAAAAGCAATCTGCTCCTTGCACTCGCTGCTCTCGTCGATATGTTCCCAAACATGTTTGGCATCGATGAGCGTCACGATGCCATCAAGTTTCAGATGCTTTTGCAATTCATCATCCACAAAGAAGGTCTGCGCCACGGGTCCAGGGTCAGCCAGACCAGTTGTTTCAATAAGGATATGGTCGAATTTATCCTTTCGCTTCATGAGGTTACTGAGAATGCGGATCAGAT
>SXGR01255146.1_pt1 | contig 53036 bp, 39 predicted proteins | sample 3174711 | NCBI WGS metagenome assembly SXGR01 (sample SAMN11356860, study PRJNA531348) | freshwater metagenome | isolation source: freshwater sample F1-60 | place: China: Fuxian Lake, Yuxi | collected 2017-12-25 | reverse complement strand
TCGCGGGGTCCGGGATCTGCCTGACGGGTCGGACATACCCCATTGCATCGACCACAGGAAATACAATACAGCATCTCACGCATGCGCAGATCTTCGAGCATGGTTGTTCTGCCCTGATCTACAATGAAAACGTAGGTGTGTTCGGGTTGCCCATCCTCCAAGCGCGTCATGGGACCCTGCACCAAGCTAAGTCCACTTCCACCATTTTGGGCATCGAAAGGCGTCGATTCCACTTTGCTTCCCTCCCATGCCGGCCACCAATAGGACAAATCAGCGATCGACTGGGTGACTTGCTCTAATCCTGCCCAGAAAATTCGTACCCGATGAGGGCCTCCTGTATGGTATTGACCAGACGTTGATTCTCTCACTACCACGGTTCCCGTTCCGGCCACCAATAAGTCAGCGCTTCCCATCCACGCGGTCTGTCCATCCCGATCGCCCGGTACGCCTCTTGGATGGAATCCGGCATCTTCACCGTTCGGTCTATTGACGCTGTTCATTTCATGGTACATCAATCCGTTGGCGCGAAGTATATCGGCAAAGCCCAACTCAGACAATGCACCACCCGAAACCGACACCAATTGAGTGATATCATGCTCTTTGCACAACATCAACAAATCCTTTACGGCTTCAGATACATCCAATACCCACCGAACCTGTATTCCGGCGGCAGTAGCGTTGCGATCAAATCGAAGTAATAGAGCCTCAAGTTGGTCGATGGCCTGCACACGTAGGGTTCTGGCTCTTTGTACCCACTCGGCCGACAAATCCTGTTTGTCTACACTCATTTTGATGTTTTGGGGTTAAGGTTCTACAGGATCTAAACGTTCGGAGCGTTGCGCGAGTTGCCAGGCCAGATTTAAAACGAATCCCGCATTGCGCGCCAGGCGGGTTATTGAAATTTTATCTGCTGTATCGCTTGGTTTGTGGTAGTCTTCATGAAGTCCACTAAACAAGAAAAATGCAGGTATGCCCAGTTGGTGAAAAGCGTAATGATCGCTGCGCGCAAATAAGCGTTCAGGGTCGTCGGCACGAGAATAACTGTAGTCGAGCTTTAAATCATGACACAACGTATTCACGCGTTCTGTAAATGGCCGAATCGATTGATTTTTGTGATGATGCACCACATATAAATAAGGTTCATCAGGCCCATGTGCACCATCATTTCGACCCAGCATATCCATATTGATGTTGGCGAATACCTGATCACTCCTAATCCCTAATGAATCCGCGAGGGTACTGGCCATCCAGCGACTTCCCAATAAGCCATTTTCTTCTCCGCTGAACCAAACCAGCACGATACTCCTGTCGGGCTTTATGTTTTGACTGCCCAACAGCGCCAAGGCACGGGCCACGGAAAGCAAAACGGTCGAGCCCGATCCATTGTCATCGGCCCCTGGATGAACTTGTCCGTCCACCAAACCCAAATGATCAAGGTGGGCGGATAGGAAGATATATTCATCAGGACGCGACTTTCCAGGAATCATGCCGACAACATTAGGTGCGAAAAAAGAATTACGCTCATTCTGTATGATAACCGATCCCATATTCGGTTTCGCTATTTGATCGACGGTCGCTGCATGTTTTTTAATAGAGCGAAACAAAGCCCTTGAAACAGCATATTCCTGCAGGCTCGAAGCGGTTTTCGTACCAACACGCGGGTCAGAAGTCCCCGAAGCAGGTGGCAGCTCCACAAGCCGGATCCGAGGACGGTGGCGCTCTTCTTCTGCCCATCGATCCTTCAGTTCATTGAATCGTGATGGGCTGTAAAACATCTGTTTAACACCGGTAGCGATGGCTTTTTTACGCAGGTCCTGATAACATGCATCTGGATCAGTGATGGAATTCAATGAAGGTCGATCTTCTAACAATAAAGAAAAACCAAGCGAAGCCGGTTTGATTGACGTGAGTGGGTTATTCTGGCTTGACTCCTTTGGGCATTGAATCCGGTAGATTGGGGCAAGGGTTATTGTGTCTTGTCGTCTACGGGAAACAGGCACAAAATCCGCTCCAAGTTTCCAAATTCGATTTCCTAAAACCAATTCACCTCCCGTCGGCACCACCCGGGTGTAGGGCACGGGATGAAAAAAAGAGTGGGCTTCATCCTGGTTTCGGTTAACGGCCACCAAATTAAATGCCCGCAATCGAGCCGCCACAAAATCTGCTGCCCTCTGGTAGCCAGGTTGTCCGGTTCCACGACCTTCCATCTGTGGTGCAGTCAAGGCAGCTAAGTCTGCCCGTACACTATCGATTTGTATCATGCCATGAAAACAAGGGAGGATGGACTGCTGTGCATAGGAATCGAATCCTAAGTGCACGCAACATAGGATGACCACTGCCCGGTACCTTAAAAAGAAATTCGTTGATCCAAAAAATTTGATCATGGGCGTTCAATTTTATGAATCCGATTTTCATGCCGCCCGCCTTCAAAGTCGGTGGTCAGAAAAGTTCGAACCATTTCCACAGCCGTTTCGATCGTTATGAACCGAGCAGGCAAACAAAGAACTTGTGCGTCATTGTGGCTTCGGGCCAATGAAGCCAGTTCAGGTGTCCAACATAAGGCCGCACGGATGCCCTGCCGGTGATTCGCTGTTATACACACACCATTTCCACTTCCGCACAACAAAATGGCACGATCCGTTTCGGGTTTAAACTGATCCAATAATTCATGCACAACATCAGGATAATCTACCGGATCAGCAGCAGGGCCGCCAAACATGCTTAATTCATATCCTTCTGATTTCAACGAAGCATACAAACTCATACGCATGCCATATCCCGCGTGATCACTTCCCAACAGCACGCGTGGCTTGGTCAACATAGCTTTATGTTCCATGACTGGGTTCAATATTCTGTTAATGAACTGTCTTTTCTCCGGCGTTCAGCCCTTGAAACAACAGCAATACTCACTTCATAAAGCAAAAGAAGAGGAAAACTCATTAAGATCATACTACCGACATCGGAAGGGGTGATGACCGCCGCGACGATCATATTCACGACCACAGCTATTCTGCGGTTGCTTCGCAGCCAATCGGAAGTTAAAATTCCAGCCTTAGCCAGAAACCATGCCAGTACGGGTAACTCGAAAATGAGGCCCGATGCGAGAACAAGAGTGCTGAGCATTCCGGCATAGGACTGTAGGGTAATGGTATTGGCCACCTCCGCACTGACCTGGTAACTGCCCAAGAAAAGAATGCTGATGGGTGCCAACAAAAAATAACCGAAGGAGATGCCCAGAATGAAAAGGCCGGCCATGGCCACAACGAGTCCGCTCATCGAACTTCGTTCACCCGGATACAGTGCAGGCTTCACAAAGCGCCACAATTCGTATACCAAATAAGGAAATGCCAAAACAATTCCTGCTACGAACGAAATGGTCATGTGCTGCATAAATTGTCCTGTGATGTGAATATTGGTGAGCGTGAAATCGACTTGTTCCACACAAAGTCCTTTTAACCACTCAAAGCGGCGCGACAAGGCACACATCGTTCGATATGTTATAAAATCGGATGATTTAGGGGCCAAAAGAATTTGATCAAAAATGATGTCTCGTCGCACAAATGCCCAGATAGAGAGGGCCAACACCGCAACCACCGATCGGATCAGGTGTTTTCTGAGCTCCTCTAAGTGGTCGAAAAAAGACATGCGCTTTTCTTGCGCCTCAAACTGATCGGAATACGCCACTGGACAGGGAAATATCCACAAATATACTCAATAGGTGGGGGTCTTGGATGCAAAAAAAAAGCCCCGACGGGCGGGGCTTCTTATGGTTTTGACGGTGATTAGTCGTTATTCTTCATGTTTTGGATTTCCAAACGAAGTTCCTGACATTTCACTTTGAGGTCTTGAAGACCTTTGCGTACACGTGTTCCGGCTGCACTGTTTCCTTTGTCGTAGAACTTCACGAAGTCTGCTTCCATCGACATAAGCATGTTTTTAACGGTTTCAAATTGATTCATAAATGGGGTTTTAAAGTGAAAAATGGATTGAATGACTGGTCAAAAATAGGAGATTATTGAGATTTCAAAAACTTTTGCGGATTTTTTTTCAAGATTTCATATCCACAACGCCTTCGGCTGCATACTGGCCTTCCTTTAGCTTCTGGGCGACTTCACTAAATGCATTCAGTGTGCGTTCTACATCACTGAGGCTGTGGGCAGCCGTTGGAATCAAACGAAGAAGTATAACCCCTTTAGGCACAACTGGATAAACCACCACTGAGCAAAATATTCCATAATGCTCACGCAAGTCAACCACCAAGGAAGTGGCTTCGCCCAGGCTTCCATTCAACATAACTGGGGTCACTGGGCTGCTGGTGATGCCGATGGAGAATCCTCTCGCTTTTAATCCATCCTGCAAAGCATGAACGATGGTCCATAATTTCTCTTTGTACTCTGGGTGCTTGCGAATCAGATCCAGCCGCTTAAGCGCTCCCAATACCAGAGGCATAGGCAACGATTTGGCGAAAATCTGTGAACGCATATTGTACTTCAGAAAAGCCAGCGTGTCAGCATCTGAGGCAAAAAACGCACCGATACTGGCCATAGACTTAGCAAAAGTGCTGAAGTATAGATCTACCCCCTCTGTTACGTTCTGTTCCTGGGCAGTTCCTCCCCCATGGGCTCCCATTGTTCCGAAACCGTGCGCATCGTCGACCAACAACCTGAATGAATAGCGCGACTTCAATGCCACAACGCCTTTGAGGTCGCCCTGTACGCCGGTCATCCCAAAAACTCCTTCGGTAATCACCAAAATTCCCCCCAAATTACCCTGTTCCTCGATGCGCTTAACGGCCCGCTTCAATTGGGTTTCCAAACTACCCATATCGTTGTGCCGAAACATATAGCGCTGACCCTGATGGAGTCGAACGCCATCTACAATACAAGCGTGTGACTCTGCATCATAGATCACAATATCGTGGCGATCGAGCAGGGCATCGATGGCTGAAACTATGCCCTGATAGCCATAATTGACCAATAATCCGGCGGGCTTGCCCACAAACTCAGCCAATTCCTGTTCGAGTTGCTCGTGGGCGTTTGAATTGCCTGACATCATTCGGGCACCCATCGGATAGGCCATTCCAAACTGCGCTGCTGCTTCGGCATCAACGGCACGCACCTCGGGGTGATTGGCCAAACCAAGGTAATTATTCAAGCTCCAAACCAAGCGGTCTTGGCCACGGAATCTCATGGTGGCCGCGATCTCACCCTCTAATTTGGGGAACATATAATATCCCTCTGCCTCCTTTGCGTGCATGCCCAAAGGTCCACGCCTGTTTTTTAGTTTTTCAAGAAGATCCACGGTATGTGTTTTAACGGCACAAAATTAGAACATCTGTGCATCAAAACAAGTGCTTCATTGATGCACGCTCTTTCTCATAATAATGTGCCCTTTTTTCCGTATTTTTGCAGGTTATGCGCCTTAAAGGCCAAGCCCAATCTTATCGATGCGATCCAAACTGACATTAAAGCCCTCCCATTTGCGCATGATAATGTTCTGTGCATCAGGGTGTATTGTAATGTTATCGACTTCTTGTGATTCCTACTCGCGTTTGTTGAAGAGCAACGACATACCGCTAAAGTTGAGTAAAGCACGCGAATACTACCACCGGGGCGATTATTATCGGGCACAACCCCTGCTGGAGGAACTGAACACCCTATTCAGAGGATCGGAAGTGGCGGGTGAACTTCAATTCATGAGTGCTTATACCTCCTACCACGAAAGAGGCTATGAACTCGCCTCATTTCAATTTCAACAGCTGGCAACGAGTTACGCGGGAAGTTCGCGGGGTGAAGAAGCTGCGTTCATGCATGCCTACTGCTTATACCTGAATTCTCCGGAGTATGGACTCGATCAAAAAAACACGGAATCGGCTATTGAAGGCCTACAACTATACATCAACAAATACCCCAAAAGCGCCCATATTGCGGATTGCCATCGGTTCATGGACCTGCTGCGCGATAAACTGGAAAAAAAGGCACTGGATCGCGCTATGCTTTTTTATCAGATGGAAGACCACAGGGCGGCCACTGCCTTGTTGAAACGAACTTTAACGGATTTTCCTGACATTGCTCAGCGAGAGTATTTGCTTTACTTGCTGGCCGATTCATATCACAAACTTTCTGTAAACAGCATTCAGACCAAACAAGCTGAGCGTTGTACGGCCACGCTCCAAGCGGCCGATCAATTGAAAGAGGAGTTTCCCGAAAGCAAATACATCAAATCCGTCGAAAAAATGACCCGAGAGATTGTTGCCCTGCAATCGAGACTCAATACCACAGCCTCTAATTAAATCATACCTTCAACTTTAATATGTATATCATGGCCAGTAACACCACCGAAACCCGCGACATCAAAGCGCTCAATGAACCAACCGGCAACATCTATGAATCGGTCGCAATTTTGAGCAAGCGCAGCAACCAGGTTGCCTCCAAAATCAAAGAGGAGTTAACCGAAAAGCTAGCCGAGTTCACACCCCCTGTAGACAGTCTGGAGGAAGTGTATGAAAACAAGGAGCAGATCGAATTATCGCGCCAATACGAGCGCATGCCCAAGCCTACCCTTCAAGCACTCGATGAGTTTGAACAGGGAAAGCTCTTCCACCGAAATCCTGAGCGCGAGAAAAGAGGCTATTAAAGTATGGATTGGGCAGGGCGGAAAATACTGTTGGGCATAACGGGCAGTATTGCTGCCTACAAAGCGACTTGGATTATTCGGCAGCTTAAAAGTAAGGGCGCTGAGGTTCAAGTGGTGTGTTCGACCGATGCATTGGGCTTTGTGACCCCCCTTACTTTAGCTACGCTTTCTGAACGGCCTGTATACACCGAGTTTGTTCGATCAGTCCAAGGCGAATGGGTGAACCATGTAGCGCTGGGCTTGTGGGCCGATCTCATGCTGATCGCTCCATGCAGTGCCCACACCTTGGCGAAGATGGCCGGGGGCTTATGCGACAATTTGCTCATGGCTGTTTATTTATCGGCACGTTGTCCGGTTTGGTTTGCTCCGGCCATGGATTTGGATATGTGGAAACATCCTGCGACGTCGCGAAATGTAAATGAACTCATGTCGAGGCCAAACCACAGGATGCTCGGCCCGGCCAGCGGTGCCCTTGCGAGCGGACTATCGGGCGTTGGGCGAATGAGTGAACCCAAAGAAATCGTAGACGCCATAGAGCAATGGTGGTTGTCCACCAATGATCAGGCTAGACCCCCAGTTTCGGACACTTGGCGTGGTAAGAAGGTTCTCATAACGGCCGGACCCACCCGAGAAGCGATCGATGATGTTCGCTACATCAGCAACCACAGCTCAGGCAAAATGGGTTATGCGCTGGCCCAGGCTTTCCTCGAACAAGGCGCAGAGGTCATTCTCATCTCTGGTCCTGTTTCATTAAGCCCACCACAAGGACTGCAGTCGTTTGTTGCGGTCGAAAGCGCCTTAGAGATGCATCACGCCGTCGAAAAATATCAGGACCAATTTAATGTGGGGATTTTCTGTGCTGCTGTTGCCGATTTTAGGCCGGCCTATAAAGCAGATGGGAAGATCAAAAAGCAAGATGGGGTTTCCCCGATTGCCTTGGTCGCCAATCCGGATATCCTCGCCGAAATCGGACGGAATAAACGTGCCGATCAATTTTTGGTTGGATTTGCCCTGGAAACGGAAGACGGATTAGCGGAAGCAGCGCGTAAAAAATCAACCAAGCAATGTGATCTGTTGATTTTAAACCATTTAAATGACCCAGGTGCTGGCTTTGGTTTGGACACCAATCAAGTTACCCTACTCTCAGACCAGGGAAATACCGAGCTTCCGTTGGCCCCGAAAATAGAGATTGCCCGCCAAATTATTCAACACATTACAAGATGTTATCTCCACTCATAAGGCCCTTTTTCCTCTGCCTGATGTTTGTTTTAGCCGGGCTTCCCCGGGTTTCACAAGCCCAGGAAGTTTTCTGCCAAATTATGGTGAATGCCAACAAACTGGGCGGTGCCGATCAGCAGTTGTATCAGTCGATGCAGGCAGCCATCAATGAATTTGTGAACAACCGGAAGTGGACTAGTGACACCTATCAATTCCAGGAAAGGATTTCATTCAGCATGAATATTGTACTCGATGAACGGCTGAGCGTTAATCAGTTTAAGGCTACCGTTCAAATTCAGAGCAACCGACCTGTTTTTAACTCGGGATATACGACGGTAATGCTCAATTATACAGATCCCGACTGGATTTTTGAGTACACCGAATTTCAGCCCCTGGAATTCGACATCAATATGCACCAAAGCAACCTCACAAGCATGCTTGCCTTTTATGTCTATACGGTTCTTGGCCTTGATTATGACACTTTTGGGCTGATGGGCGGACAAGAATTTCATCAAAAAGCGAAGCAAATTGTGAACAATGCCCAGAATGCGCAGGAAATGGGTTGGAGGCAAAGCCAAAGCCTCCGCAATCGGTATTGGCTCAACGAGAACCTCACCAACAGCAGTTATCGAAACTTCCGTGAGTTTTTATACACCTACCACCGGCAAGGTCTCGATGTGATGAGTAAGCCAGACAATATGTTCCAAGCCCGCATGAAAACAACGGAAGCGATTGAAAAACTTCACCAACTCTACAAGTCAAAACCGGGCTCTGTGATCTTGCCTCTTTTCTTGAAAGGAAAAGTGAATGAAATTGTAGGAATCTACCAGCCTGCAACGCCTGCTGAAAAGGCCAAGGTTTTGAACTTCTTAACCGAAATGGATCCCCTCAACGCTCAAGAGTATCAAAAAATCAATCAATAAGTTACAATTCTCATTCGTATTGTTGCGCTGGCAAATGCGCCCTCATTAGGCATGATCAAAACCCTCAGCATACGCAACTTTGGCATCATTCGCGCCCATGACATTCACTTCAGCTCGGGTTTGCATGTGATTACTGGCGAAACCGGTGCCGGTAAGTCACTGGTTTTGGGGGCATTGGGTTTGTTGATGGGTGAACGCTACGATGGCCAACCTGTTCTAGATCCGGATCATAAATGTGTGATTGAGGCTGAATTTGTGAATGATGATCCCGATCTCGGTGAATGGCTCCACGAACAGGGGTTTGAGCGCGCTGATTTAATCATACTGAGGCGCGAATTGAGTGCACCTGCACGCAGCAGATGTTTCATCCAGGACACGCCGGCCTCATTAACGCAACTCCGCGACATCAGTTATTGGCTCATCGATATTTGCGGTCAGCACGATGCCCGCGAATTAAAATCTGCCCGCATTCACCTGGAATACCTGGATGAATTTGCTCAATGTCGCGAATTAGCGCTCCAATATAAGCGCGCCTATGCTGATTGGCAAAGGACTGAGCGGAGACTCAAGGATCTGGAAGAAAAAATTTCCAAAATGCATCGAGATCATGCGTTGAACCATTTCTATCTCGATGAAATTCAGTCGATAGGCATAAAAGGCCCTGGCGAATTGGCTGAACTTGAATTGCAGCATCGCTTATTTGAACAATCAAAAAACATCCAAGAAGCGCTTCAACAAGCCATATGGGAGCTGGATGGACATGAACAAGGACTGATTAATCGAACAAATCTGCTCCAGAGGCAAATTCGTCCTTTTTATGAACTCAGCGAAGAGGGCAAGGAAATCTATGAGTACTACGAACAGGCAGTGGCTGCATTGAAAGAAGCGGTCTTGCTCGCCGGCAGGTGGTCGGATTCATTCTCATCTGAAGGTGAAGATCCTCAGCCGATTTTGGACCGAATCGATAAAATCAACCAACTGCTGCTGAAGCATCAAGCCAGAGACTTAGCTGAATTAATCGAAAAATCTAAGGAGATGGAGCAAAGCTCTGTTTTAGCAAATCAAGACCTAGAGGCATTGGAGGAGTTGAAAGAAAAATCGAATCAGCACTCGGAGGCGGCCACGAAATTGGCCCAAAGTCTAGACCAACAAAGGGCGGAGGCCCTGCCTCTACTCGAACAGGCCATGCAGCATCTTATGCCTTCTTCTGGCTTCACAAACGCCCGTTTCGAAGTGGTGATGCAGCGTTCGGATGATTTATTGGGCGATACGTCTGGCTACAATCAGGTCGAATTTAAGTTCACTGCCAACCCTGGTCAAATACCGGCTTCGCTACAAAAGGTAGCAAGTGGTGGAGAACTATCGCGGCTCACCCTGTGCCTGCGCACCGCTTGCAGGCCGCAAAACGATTCATCTGCCGTGGTATTCGACGAAATAGACACCGGTATTTCCGGTCAAACAGCATTAGGCATTGGCCGGCTTTTAAAGCAGATGGCAGACAGTCGGCAGCAGATTGTTCTCATCACACACTTGCCACAAATTGCTGCAGCCGCCAACCGGCATTTTAAAGTCTCAAAATCCAGTACAAGCAATCAAACGATCTCCGTAATCGAAGACCTGGATACCGAGGCGCGTATTCATGTTCTGGCTGGTATGATGGCAGGTACTGAAGCGGGCGAACCTGCGCGCCAACAAGCAGAAGCGTTAATCAAACTCTATTTAAACTAAATGATATGAACACACATCAACTTCTTAAAGGTAAAAGAGGAATCATTTTTGGAGCATTGGATCCTGATTCAATTGCCTGGCACGTGGCCGAAAAAGCGTTTGCTTCCGGAGCACGGTTTACACTCACCAATGCACCTGTGGCACTTCGAATGGGTAAAATCCAAGAACTGGCACAAAAGTGTGAAACAGAGGTCATCGGCGCTGACGCGACCTCCATGGAGGATTTATCGGTACTGTTTACCCGCTCACAAGAAATATTGGGCGGACAGATCGACTTTGTTTTACATTCTATCGGCATGTCGCTCAATGTACGCAAGGGCAAGCACTACACGGAAATCGACTACGACTATTACCACAAGGGCCTCGATATCTCAGCAATTTCTTTTCACCGGATCCTTCGTGCCGCTATGGATTGCCATGCCCTGGCCAAGGGAGCATCGGTTTTGGCGTTGTCCTACATCGCAGCTCAGAGAGTTTTTCCAGATTATAATGATATGGCAGATGCTAAAGCATTGTTGGAGTCAATTGGACGAAGTTTTGGCTATCACCTCGGTAAATCACATGGAATCAGAATCAATACCATTTCCCAAAGCCCCACTTTCACTACAGCAGGATCTGGGGTAAAGGGCTTTGATCAATTCTTCCGATATGCCGATTTAATCTCGCCCCTGGGAAATGCATCTGCTGACTCATGTGCCGACTTCTGCGTGGCCATGTTTTCAGATTTAACCCGAATGATTACCATGCAGAATATTTTCCACGACGGTGGATTCTCAAATACGGGAGTAAGTACAGAAATCATGAACTCTGTCATGGGCCCATCCGAGGTTTGATCTGTTTTCAATCGATGAATGTAATCCTCTTTTATTGTTAAGCAAACGAAGAAAATTATAAGTCAAACTCAGAAGATTGAATAAAAACAAATACTTCAAAACAAAAGAGGCGCACCCGGGTGCGCCTCTTTGTTTTAAGGAAATTTTAGTAAGAATTATCCTAGAAAAATTACTGCTTAATTAACGCTTAATCCTCAGGACTAACGCTTAATCATCAATCGCTCAATCAACATATTCGATTCGTTGCCCGCTTCTACGAGATAAACGCCCGATGGAAGATGACCAAGATCAAGCGCTGCCTCAGTTTGCCCGTTTGTAAAGAACTCATTCCAAACTACCTGACCAACCGCATTGCGAATGGATACATAAACACCGTTTTGGTTTAATCCTTCTACTGAAATCCGCACCTGAGCATTTGTGGGATTAGGATACACCTTTAATGATCCTACACTCAACGCAGACGCTGAAACATTGGTGATGTTGAGGTTGTTGGATGAATCTGAACTGCATCCGCTTTCAATCACGCGAACTGCATATACACCATTGCCCAGGCCAGCACCGGTTAGTACCAGTGTCGGGTTCGTTGCACCAGGAATGAGTGCTCCATTCTTATACCACTGATTATTCGTGGCCGCAGAAGAGAACAATGTATCGCGGGTATTTGACACCGTGATGGTTGGGCGTGGTGGTGCTGAATTTACGACAACTGTGGACACATTACTCGTATCTACACAACCCGTTGGCACGAAGAACACGCGCAATGAATAATCACCGGCCGTACGCGCCACAAAAGTGAGACCTGTTGCACCCGCCACAGGCAGATTGTTGCGCAACCACTGGCGTTGAGTGCCTTGTGGACCAGGCTGCGTAGTAAACACAACCGAATCACCCGAACAAAACGTCAGCGCACCCGAAGATGCGTACACTACATTGGGCAAAGCGTTAACATTAACAGTAATGGCTGTTGATGTATCGAAACAACCTGTCGCCGTGTTCTCAATCCGAACACGATAAACACCGCTCTGGTTCGCAGCATATGTTGGGGTTACTACTCCAAAGTATGCACCATTACGCAACCAACGATACTGGAAATTAGCACCACTTGTAGCGGTAAGCGTAACACTACCTCCATCACAGAATGATGTAGGTCCACCCACAGTAATGGCTGCACCCGGGAGGGCTTGAACGCTTAAGGAAACAATGGAGGACGTATCGCGGCAACCACCGAGGTTGGTGACCACCACACGATAGGCGCCTGCAGCCGATGCCGCATAGTTAGCAGATGTTGCTCCAGCCACGACATTGCCGTTCAACAACCATTGAAAGGTAAAACCGGCACCCGTTGGATTAGCAGACAAAGTAACGGATCCACCCGCGCAGAAAGTTGTTGGTCCACCCGCTGTTAAGCCTGCCACTGGCGCTGAAGAGGATAGCACCCGTACCGTATCAGTAGTAGGAGAACAAGTACTTCCTATCGCCGTTACGCGCACTACATACAAACCGGGCAATACAACGGATAAAGAAGATGTATTGTTAGACTGGGCTATTCCATCTTTAAACCACTCATACGAAATCCCACTAACCGTGTTGGCCTGCAACAAAATGGCAGCTCCTGAACAAACGTAGGCAGTATCACCCTGGGATAATTGTGCCTGTACACCCGAAACTGTAACTGAACCATTGGTCAGCGCTGGAAGGAAACTGCCAGCGGAACCCGTTACGGAGGTTAGTGAATCGGTGAATGAAACCGTTCCGGATGAAATGGCAATGAACCGAGCTTGAAACAAAACCCCGGGTGAAAGATTAATAGAGGAAAAACCACTCCATGAAAGGATAATCACCCCATTAGTTCCTGTACTCGTAGCACTGGCCAACTGACTATTCAGTCCAGCAAATCCAACGAATCTTAGTTGTTGGGTGTTATATCGAGCATGAATATCTATGTCATTGATTCCCACCAAAACCGAGTTGTTAAAATTCACAGATATCGTATCTCCTGCGCATCCAGAGGCATTCAATATACTCAAAGCGGGCGCTTGAACCGATAAAGTTATACTCTGGCTATTGACCCCTGATGTGCATGTTGCTGTGCGTATGACAACACGATATTCTGAAGCGTTGAGTGCCACCGTTGCATTCGATATGTTTAACGTGGCTGTTTGAACCCCAGAATAAAGAGCTCCATTGGCTAAGTTAGTCCAAATACCCCCTAGGTTAGTTTGCCATAGGTACGATACAGCACCAGCGCTTGGAGCGGCTGTGGCCGCTGCCGAAAAGCTCGTACTACCGCCTGGCTGAAGCAAGTTATTGCCACTAGGCTGTTGCGTAATGACCGCACCATTGTTATTGATTTGCCCAGGCAGAAAAGCAGCAGTAATCGGTGAACCCCCCACCTGAGTTACAGAACTTCCGTTGAAATCCCAACTAATCGATGCATTTGAAGAACTATTGACAAAGAAACGTAAGTTAAACAAGGTGCCCGTTAATGTAGCGCCGCTGGCGTTACTCCATGCTGCATTAACCAAACCTGGAGAGGCAGAAGTTGCGGTCAAACTCGATAGAGCAGATGCCCTATTAGAAACACCCACAAAAGTTAGACCAGCTGGATATACTATACCAAGATTTAGGCCACCAACATTAGAAACAGAAGCAGAAATTGAGACTGGTACATCCACAGTATCAGCTGGGCAACCCACCACCGTACCTATAGACAAATTAACATTGCCCGCTTGGGTAACAGTAAGTGTACAAGGATTTGAAAAGACGAATGCAGGGCAACCTCCTTGAACACCCACCCTAAAAACAGCGCCATTGAGGGCGGGAGTGGCCGAACTAATCTGAAGTACGCTAGAAGTCACTCCTGAAAATGTAGAGGACGATGTCATGTTATTCCACTGTCCTGATGTCCATTGCTGCCATTGATATGCGACGGCATTATTGGCTACTACACTGAATGTTGCATTTGAACCCGAAGCAATAGACTGAGTGCTTTGGGGTTGAGATGTGATACTGGCCACGGATGTAGGAGCCGTTACGCCACCATTGGTAAATAAAACGCCAGCTATTACATCTCCATTCACATCAGCTAGTTCACATTGTCCTGCAATGGCAAGATTAAAGTTAATTGACCGAGGTGGCGCCGACTGAACAACAAATCGAAGATTCATCATTAGACCACTACCGCTGCCAATGACAGCAGGTGTAAGACTGAACCACGAAACTAATAACCTACCCTGTGAGACACCTCCTGTGCTCGGGTTGTTCACAATCAGGTTTCCTGTTAGTGCGGAATTGTTAAATCCCACATAACGCAGTGCAGAGGAATCGAAATTCATTTCAAGAGAAACCGCACTGATGTTCGTGAAATTGGTGACATTTATCGGAATGTTTACCGTATCGCCAATACAACCAGAGACTGAGCCTAGAGCCAAAACAGGAGCCTGAGCACGAAGTGTACCGCTAAAACCCAAAAGACCAATAGACAGGATAAGAAGTACATTTATTTTTTTGAACATAAGAAAAAAAGTTAGTGAAAATGAAATACGGATGTTTAGCGTGAGAAAATCGAGTTAGGAATGCGAATATAACGAAAAAAAAGGAACGACAGGGGGGATGGGTTAAATCAATTTTGCTAGGCACTTTGAAATCCGAGTCGCCCCAATGCCAATTCAGGAGCCACCTGTAACAGGGTATCTAAGCGAGATATCTGAAGCAATCCAGTTACAAAGGGTGTGAGTCCTGTGAGGACCACCTTACCCCCCGAACCCGCACACAATCGATTGGCCACGAGCAAGGCGCTTAAGCCTGAAGAGTCAATGTAAGAAACGGCCGACAGATCCAACAACATATTCACACATCCCTCGGAATGCAACATCACCAGATCCGATTTAAAACGGGGTGAGACAGAAGAGTCTAATCGCTCCTCCTCCAACTTAATTTCCACAAAAGCATCATATTTATCGACCCGAATTTTCATAGGATTACTCATTTTTTTGTTTACCAGGCTGGGAAGCACTCATCAGGCGAAAATAGCCAAATCAACCCATTTAAGCAAACGAATAACCTCCTGAATTACAGCACTATTCGGCATCAATGATACCCCAATGCGTTCAGGCATTTGATCGTTTGCGCCCGGTTCTCGCCAGTAAAGCCCCCATGCTCAGCCCGCATAAAGCGCTGGCCGGTGATGCTTTCATAGAGTGATATATACCGTTCGCCAATCTCCTGAACCCACTCATCGGACATTTCAGGAACCACTTCACCGGGTCTCCCTTGAAATCCATGGGCAATCAACCATTGACGCACAAATTCTTTAGAAAGCTGTTCCTGGGGGATTCCTTGCGCTTGACGGTCTGCATATCCAGAGGCTACAAAAAAGCGCGATGAATCGGGTGTATGTACCTCGTCCATCAGTAATACACGCCCATCGACCAGGCCAAATTCATACTTCGTGTCCACTAAAATAAGCCCCCTTTCGGCTGCCATGCGCGTTCCAGCCGCATAAAGACTGAGGCTGTATCGCTCCATTTGTTGATAAATCTCCACAGGAACGAGCCCACCCCCTATAATCTCTTCGCGGGATATGTCTTGATCGTGACCTTCCTTGGCTTTGGTGGTTGGCGTGATGATGGGCTCGGGAAGGGGATCGGAAGCCCTTAATCCGTTGGGCAAGGCCACCCCACAAATTTGGCGTTCACCCGCATCGTATTGACGCCAGGCATGGCCGGATAAATAGCCGCGTACCACCATTTCTACCGGCACTGGCGCTGCTTTCAGCCCGACCGATACCATAGGCGCAGGTGTTTCAACGAGCCAATTGGGCACTATGGAAGCGGTCGACTGCAAGAAATGGGCCGCAATCTGGTTCAGCACTTGACCTTTGTATGGAATGGGACGGGGCAGCACCACATCGAATGCCGAAATTCGGTTGGAGGCCACCATCACGAGGTGCCGATCACCGATATAATAAACGTCGCGCACCTTTCCCCTGTAAAATCCTGTTTGTCCGGGCAATTGAATGGGGGTTTCGTCCATACTCCTATTTAAATCATTAGGGTTTAGTTATATGAGGCATTTAGGTTTCAGCACGATCCATACCCTGTTCCCGATCTGCCGCTCGCCTTTGCCGTGCTTCATCATGCCGTCCATATGCCTCAACAATGGTACGAACCAACGGATGCCTGACGACATCATCGGCACTTAAGAACACTTGGGCTATACCCTTTACACCCTCCAATAAGTGCAAGGCCTGGGGCAAACCCGACCGTTGCCTGGGGGGCAGGTCAATCTGGGTGAGATCACCGGTGATGATGAATTTGGCCGATGGACCCATCCGTGTGAGAAACATTTTGATCTGCATCTCCGTGCAGTTCTGGGCCTCATCGAGGATCACAAATGCTTTATCGAGGGTTCGACCCCGCATAAAGGCCAAAGGGGCCACTTCGATGATTTGTTCTTCCAGGTATTTCTCGAGACGGTGCGCCGGTATCATATCGCCCAGTGCATCATAGAGCGGCCGCAAGTAGGGATCGATTTTTTCGCGCAAATCGCCGGGTAAAAATCCCAAACTCTCACCGGCCTCAACGGCCGGGCGGGTGAGGATGATCTTTCGAACCTCTTTGTCTTTGAGCGCCCGTACTGCCAGCGCGACAGCCGTGTAGGTCTTGCCTGAACCCGCCGGTCCGACAGCGAAGAGGATGTCATTGCGCGACGACAACTGCACCATGCGCAATTGGTTGGGGGTACGGGCCCGCACCACCAAGCCATTGGGGCCGTGCAACAACACGGAATCTGAATGGGTCTGTATGGCGGGAATGGGGTCGGCAGACAACAACAATTGGGCGAACTCGCGTTGACTGAGCTCACCCCGGCGCGACAATGCGGACAGGACGCGTTCAAATTGCTCCTGAAAACGATCGATTTCCTCATCATCGCCGGCTACCACCAACGCATCCCCACGTGCTGTAATGCGCAATCGCGGAAAGGCAGAGCGCAAGCTGTTGAGCCGCAGGTTATCGGTCCCAAAAAAGGACAAGGGCGAAATTTCGCCCAATTGAAAAATATGATCAGTCAACGACCGCGATTATTGATAGTTTTGTGGCGCAGGAAGAATCATCCATGGAGTTTTCATGTATCACCCTCACGACCGACTACGGCAACTCAGATGCCTTTGCATCGGTATTGAATGCACAATTGAAGTATGTGTTCCCACAGTTGACGATCGCCGAGGTGAGCCACAATATCCGAAAATATGACATACGACAGGCCGCCTATGTTTTGCGTTCTTCGTTTCGCTTTTTTCCGCCCGGGTCGCTTCACCTATTGGATGTTTCTTCATCGCGTTTTACAGCATCAGACCATCTGTTTTTTATTTTTGAAGGGCATTATTTTGTGGTTCCCGACAACGGCGTTGCAAGCCTCATTACCCTAGGGGTGCCCAGCACCTTCTACAGGATGCCGGAGGGCGGTAGCGTGAGTGGTAGTTCTTTTAAAATGTTAACTGAGGTTCTGCCTTGTTTAGCGGGGCTTCGTGATGCTTCGGATGTGCAGGAAGGTTTGGGCAAACCCAGCAGCGATGTGTTCATGCATTTGGTGCCCACCCCTTTTGTACGCGATCATATTCTTCAGGCTCAGGTGGTGCATGTAGACAGCTACGAGAACCTCATCACCAATGTTGACCAAGCTTTGTTTAAGCGGTTTTTAGAACCGGGGGATGCATGGCAAATTTTGCTTAAAAAAACCTACAGCGATGCGGAGACCGTGCGCTCCCTGTCGAGTAGTGTAGATGAGGTAGAGCCTGGAGCAGTGGCCTGCTATTTCGGCTTCGACAATCTACTGCATTTGGGTATTCGTTGCGGAAAGGCTGCTTCACTCTTGGGAATGAAGGTTGATGATGCGTTATTTATTGAAAAATGGAGCCGTTGATCCCCTTGAATTCTCTGAAGCAGGCTCTCGGGCAAATGGCACCGTCTTGCTCTGGCACAGATCAGGCTTTTGTGCGCGTAGTGCGCATGACCTTTCGTACGGACTGCATCGATCGTTTTGTGTTGCTCTTCGAAGAAAATAAAGGGCGCATTGCCGGTCATATGGGATGCCGTTTTGTTTATTTGTTGCGTTGCGGCGACACATTTTTTACCATCAGTGGATGGGATCGGCCGGAGGACCTCGAAACTTACCGCACCTCTTCGTTGTTTAGGGACGTATGGAAACAAACCAAGAGTTGGCTTTCAGAGCCAGCACAAGCCTGGAGCTGCCCTATTACGGCTTGGGCGCCCGATGGAGCACAGCGGGCCGTGAAAACACGAGATTGAATAAACCCATCTGCTCGCATCAACCGACACCTGCATGAAAATCGCTGTGGTTTGTTACCCGACCTATGGAGGCAGTGGCGTGGTGGCCACCGAATTGGGCTTGGGCTTGGCCCAAAAGGGTCATGAAGTACATTTTGTGAGTTCGTCACAACCCGCACGCCTCGATTTATTGAATGAGCGTGTTCATTACCATGAGGTCGCCATGCTGCACTACCCTGTCTTCGAACATAGTCCGTATTTATTGGCTTTGACTGGTAAATTGGTGGATGTGGTGCGGCACGAAGGCATTGAATTGGTGCATGTGCATTATGCCATTCCCCATGCCACCGCGGCCCTTCTAGCGCGCGACATCCTCCAACGCGAGGGAATCCGATTGGCGGTGGTTACCACCCTCCACGGCACCGATGTGACGCTTGTGGGTAAAGACCCGGGCTATGAACCGGTGGTGAGTCACGCTATAAACCTGAGTGATGGGGTGACGGCTGTTTCGGAGTCTCTGCGTCGCGATACCCTGGAACATTTTCACGTGGAAAAGCCCATACAGGTGATCCCCAATTTTATTGATTTGGAGCGGTTCAAGCAACGAAATCCATGCCGTTTTACCTTAGCCTTGGCGGGTGAAAATCAGAAACGGCTTATTCACATCTCGAATTTTCGTAAGGTGAAAAGGGTTGACTCGGTTATTCGTGTCTTTGCTTTGATCAGGGAAAAAATATCGGCATGCCTGCTCTTGGTGGGCGACGGTCCGGAACGGCCGCGGTGCGAGCAATTGTGTCGCGAGCTCGGAATTGCTTCCGATGTCCGCTTTTTAGGCAAGCAGGAGGCCGTTGAGGAGATCCTATCTGCGGGTGACTTATTCCTCCTGCCTTCTGAGACTGAAAGTTTCGGACTAGCCGCTTTGGAGGCGCTAGCCTGTGGCGTGCCGGTGGTGAGTAGCCGGTCTGGGGGGCTACCCGAAGTGAATGTGGATGGCGTGACGGGCTTCCTGACCGATGCTGATGATGTTCAGGGCATGGCTCAAGCCGCCATGCGCTTGCTTCATGATGATGCACTACTGCAAGCATTCCGCCTGGCTGCACGGAAGCAGGCGGAACGTTTCGATATCCACCGAATCCTCCCGCTTTATGAGGAAGCCTACCACTGTGCACTTCAAGCGGTGCGTGTACCTTGAATGGGGTGTTTTGGTCTCTTGAAATTAATCAAGTATTTTTGAAACTTGCTTTTACCCTGACATGCGCCTTGTTCGTTCCTTTTGGTTGACTGCAGCTCTTCTGTTCTTGATGGTGCATCAGATGGTGCCCCACCACCATGAACAGCATTCGAATGCGGAACATTTTTGTGATCAGGAAACAACTGAAGCATGGGCGAAGCTCGTGGGTGGACTGTCTCTGGATCTCGGCGTGCATCACCTGGAATGGTATCACACACCGGAAGCGGTGCATTTTGCTGAATCCGTAATACCTTGTAAGGTAAATTGTAAGGTAAACCGCAACAACCATGGTGTGGACCTGTGGCTTGGCATGTGGTCGGTCGAATACTTGCCGCAACTCCGCTGGGTTCCTCCACCGAATCGGCGAATTGGCTTGCCTGAGCCCATCTTTGTTCTTTGCGGTGCTTCAGTAAATTCATGGGCCGGCCGAGCGCCGCCAGTGGCCTGATTGACCACTTCCTGGTGGCCTGATTGACCACCGATCGACTCTTTTTTTGGTGAGAAGTCTCCGCTTTTCGTGTAGGTGCTATGAGCTTCGGGTTCATGAATCGCCATTTAAGGAGTCCGCTCTTGCTTGAATTGCATCACCCTTTACCCTAATCTGATCTTTATGTTTGATTGGCTCATTAACCAAAGCATGCGCAATAAAATGGCAGTGGCTGCAGGGATTGCAGCCCTGATTGTGTGGGGCCTGTATTCGGCCTGGCAGCTGCCTTTTGATGCTGTTCCCGACATCACCAACAACCAGATTCAGGTCATTACCCACAGTCCGGCCTTGGCCCCTCAGGAGGTTGAACGCTACCTGACCATTCCTGTAGAACAGGCTATGGCCAATTTACCCGGCGTGGAGAATATTCGCAGTTTGTCGCGCTTCGGCCTCAGTGTGGTGACCCTCATTTTTAGGGAGGATGTACCCCACCTACAGGCCCGGCAATTGGTTTCGGAACAGCTGAACAGCTTGCAGCAAGAGGGGGGCACATGGCATGGCAAACCCACAATGATGCCCATGACCACCGGATTGGGTGAGATATACCAATATACTTTGGAGTTAGAACCTGGCTTTGAGCAAGCATATGACGTCCGGAAGTTGCGAAGCATACAAGATTGGCTGGTGAAAAGACGACTCGCAGGGATGGAGGGTGTAGTGGAAGTGAGTAGCTTTGGGGGGGGTGTAAAACAGCATGTGGTTGCCATCGACGACGCTGCGCTGAGGGGCCTCAACCTGACGGTGGGTGAGGTTTGGGAAGCGGTTGTGCGCAATCATGGCAACGCGGGTGGCAGTTACCTCGAACGTGGGTCTGATGCGGTGTATATTCGGGCGGAAGGCCTTGCCACGACACCGCGCGCGTTGGAGCAATCGGTGGTGGCCTATCGCGATGAAAGACCTGTGCTCCTGGGACAGGTGGCCAAGATTGTGGATGGACAAGCAGTGCGCTTTGGGGCGATGACGCGTGATGGGCGTGGTGAGGCGGTTGGGGGCATTGTGTTGATGCTGAAGGGGTCGAATGCATATCAAACCTTGGAGACCGTGCACAAGCGAATGGAAGAAGTGCAGACGATGTTGCCGAAAGGTGTTCGGATTGTACCGTATTTGGATCGCTCGGACCTGCTCGGGCGGGTTTTGCGGACGGTGCGCAACAACCTACTCGAAGGCGGACTGATTGTGGTGTTTGTTTTGGTGCTGTTCATGGGCAGCCTACGTGCTGGATTGGTGGTGGCCTCGGTCATCCCCCTTTCATTGCTGTTTGCGTTGGGGATTATGCGTGTGCTGGGCATTTCCGCCAATCTCATGAGTTTGGGCGCCATCGATTTTGGCTTGGTCGTGGATGGCGCTGTGATCATTGTTGAACGCATTGTTCATGTGTTTCAGAAGAATGGCAGCGGAGGAGCTATTCCTTCGGCACAAGCCGACACACTCGCTTTGGGTGCTGCACGCAGCATTCGGAAGTCGGCCGCATTCGGTGAAATCATCATCATGTCGGTCTATCTTCCCATTTTGGCCTTAGGTGGTGTTGAGGGCAAAATGTTTCAACCCATGGCCATAACGGTTGGAATGGCATTATTTGGGGCTTTGCTGCTGTCGTTGACCTATGTACCCGTGATGGCCTCCTTTGCTCTGGCAACAAAAAGCAGTGACCGAACGGCCCGGTGGAGTGATTCTCTGATGTCAGGAGCCCGGCGCATCTATCGCCCTGCCCTTTTCAGTGCTTTGCGCAACCCCAAAACGACTCTGGCAATGTCTTTTGTCGCCCTTTTGTTCGGATTCTGGCTCTTTTCTCGTCTTGGGAGTGTTTTTGTGCCTACCCTGGAGGAGGGTGATTTAGCCATGCAGATGACGGTGCGACCTGGCAGTAATTTGGGCGAGAGCATCCGGGCCAGTACGGTTGCGGAGCGGATTTTGTTGACGCATTTTCCTGAGGTTCGGGGTGTAGTAAGCAAAATCGGTACAGCCGAAATACCAACCGATCCAATGGCTATAGAGGATTCGGATGTGATGATCCTCCTCAAACCGCGGGAGGATTGGACCAGCGCGAACAGTCGGGAAGAACTGGTGGAACGCATGAAGGAAAAACTCGAAGAAATTCCGGGTGTTGGATTTGAATTCACCCAGCCCATTCAGTTGCGCTTCAACGAATTGCTCACGGGTGTGAAAAGTGACTTGGCGGTGCGTATATACGGTTCAGAGCTGGGGGTTTTGGCATCACTGGGCGAACAAGCAGCGGAATTGTGCAGGAATGTTCCTGGTGCGGGTGATGTGTTGGTTCAGGCCACCGAAGGGCTTCCGCAGCTTATGGTGCGTTGGGACCGAACCCAATTGGCATGGCATGGCTTGGATGTCGCCACGGTTAACCGCGAATTGGAGCTGGCTTTTGCCGGTGGTTCGGCCGGCGTGGTTTTTGAGGGCGATGCTCGGCATGAAGTGGTGGTACGACTCAACGACTCGATCCGCCATCAACCGGAACGTGTATCGGCTTTGATGGTGAAAAATTCTGCAGGGCAACTGATTCCCCTGAGTTCTGTAGGCCAATTTACGCTGGAACAAGGACCGAGTTTGGTGAGTCGCGACAATACCCAACGCTACCTGAACGTACTGATCAATGTTCGGGGACGTGATTTAGAGGGATTGGTGAACGATATACAGCAAAAGATTAAAGAGCAGCTTAAACTTCCTCCTGGCTATTCAGTACAATACGAAGGTCAGTATAAACAGCTGAACGACGCACGGCTGCGGTTGTCGTGGGCTGTACCGGTGACGCTATTGTTGATTGCTTTGTTGCTGCGCGTGAGTATACGGACGTGGCGACACGCGCTCATGATCCTAACCGCTGTGCCCCTCAGCGCGCTGGGAGGCATTTTAGCGCTCTATTTTCGCGATCTTCCCTTTAGCATTTCCGCTGCCATTGGTTTTATTGCACTGTTTGGTGTGGCCGTGCTCAACGGACTTGTTTTGGTGGGGCACCTCAACCAAATGCGTGATGAAGAAAAGGGCAACACGGATCAGGTGGGTAATCTCACTGGCCGGGTGGTGGAGGGATGTTTGGACCGCTTGAGACCTGTTCTCATGACTGCCCTGGTAGCCGCATTGGGTTTCGTGCCTATGGCACTGAGTACCTCAGCAGGGGCTGAAGTGCAACAACCCCTGGCTACCGTAGTGGTGGGTGGATTGATAACGTCAACCCTGCTGACCCTGCTGGTACTCCCCGCCTTGTATATTTTGTTTGAACGCAGAAAATCAACCCCCAGCATGGATGCTTCGAATCAGGTTTCTACGGGGCATGCTCCAGTGTTTGTATTGTGTTTGTTCATTTTTGGGTGTGGACTCGTTGGATCCCCTTCTGCCGTGGCACAACAAGCATCCAACGATCAAATCGTTGATACAGGGCGACCCGATTAGGACGTTTGGCGGCAAAAAAGAGACCAATGGATCGAACAAGCGGTTCGTGCACACCCCCGGCTTCAAGAGGCCAATTTGGCCATTCAGGAAGCTGAAGCACAAATGGCACAACTGTGGTTTCCGGGTAAAACCCAATTCAACTTCGACCGCGGGCAAATCAACTATGCGCTGGTAGACCGAAATGTATCATTTCTGCAACCGCTAGGCGCTCCGTTCGCTCTCGGTGCCGGCTTGAAGTATGGTCGACTCGAGGTGGAATTGGCAAAGGCACGGAGGGAGGAGATCCGCCTTCAATTGACCCATGAGATACGGGATGCCTATAGCGCAGTGGCCTATTTTGGAGAACGTCTCCGTTTATTGGGCCGGCATGCACAGGTGTGGCAGCAAGCCGATCGTGTTGTGCAAATGCGAACGGATGTAGGAACCGCCGACCGCTTGTCGGCTCTGTTATCGCAACAGCAGCTCGATGCCCTCAACTGGCAGCTGCCCAGGGCTCGACTGGAGCACGAACAGGCTATCCGAACATTATGCAAGTTGTGTGCCCTAGATACTTTGTCTGAATCACCCGGGTGGCCGGTGGGAGAAATAAGCAAGCCGGGTGCTGCCCGTTCCCACCCCATGAGGAGGATATGGGCTGCACAACGTGCGCTCGACCTTCAGGCCGAAAACGTCCAAAAAGCATCGTTTGGACCAGAAATTAGCCTGGGGGCCTTTAACCAGTCGCTCGAACAGGTGGCCGGATTCCGTGGTATTATGGTGCAACTGAGCTTGCCTCTTGTGCCCTTGCGGGCTGCTTCCTCTGTAGAGGCCGTTCGTTTGATGCGTATGCGAAACGACCTCAAATTGAGCCGCGAGGCCCTCTATATGAGTCATGAGGAACATCAGGCCCGACAAGAGAGTGGCATGTATGCGGAGCGGGTTCGTAAACAAATCAATGAGATTGATCCGCGCTTAAACGAACTACTTGAACAAGCCAATTTTATGCTGGCTCAGGGACGTTTAACCTACTACGAGTATGCCCAGACTATGGAAAACATTCATCAATCGCGCCTCGACAACCTCTACAACGAATACCAGCTTCATCTTTCTGTTCATCGCCTGGCTGCCCTAACCTATGCCGATTAATAATCTTGATCAACGACCATCAGTATGATTCACAATTATCCTATTCCTTCCTTTCGACCACGCGCCGAATTTTTTCTATTGTACCTTTTGCTCTCGTTTACGGCTTGTAGCAGCCAACAAGATGGAGAAGCAGATCAAGCCAATGACCCTAAAAAAATAGGCACTACACAAGATGGCGCTCAGCCCGCCGGCGAAATTTGGCTGACATCTGAGCAGGAACGGCTGGCTGATTTATCGACAGATACAGCACGTCTCAACGCAGTGGGCGATGAACTTGTGCTCAACGGCTTATTGGAAGTGCCGCCCCAGCATTATGCCCGATTGCATGCCCCGATTCCTGCCTTTGTGAAAAGTGTACGGGTAAAAGAAGGGGAAAAAGTGAGCCAGGGACAGGTTCTTATGGTGCTCGAGCATCCAGATGCGGTGGAGTTGCAGCGTTCATACCTTGAAAATTCTGCCCGCATCTCCTTTCTCGAAGCCGAGACAGAGCGGCAGGAGATCCTCGCACAAAAGCAGGCAACCGATCGACGCACTTTGGAGCAAACGCGTGCCGATTATCGGTCTAGCCTGGCCCAAAGGGCATCTTTGGCGGCCCAATTGCAGCGACTCCATATCGACCCCACGCGCATTGATGCCAAACAGATTTCGGGAGAATTTCCGGTTAAGTCACCCTTTTCTGGGTATGTGACCACTGTGAACGCATTTCCTGGCCAATTTACAGAACGTACGGGGGAATTGGTCGGGGTTTTGGACTTGAGCCATATGCATGTTGAGCTTGATTTACCTGAGGCACACCTACCGCAGGTTCAGCCCAAAATGACCTTCACCTTTAGTTTGACCCGAGTGCCCACCCAGGTTTTTGATGCTGAAATCTTTAGCATTGGTCGAGAACTGAACCCGGAACGCAGAACCGTTCGGGTGCACGGTCATATCGATCGCGAACAAGACCCCATTTTGCGTCCCGGTATGTCGGTTTTGGCTCGAATACCGCTCAGAACAAACAACCGACTATCGGTGTCTTCGGGCGCACTCCTACAAACCGAGACAGGTTGGGTTGCCTTTCAAAAATTAGCCCCCGGTCGATACCGAAGGGTTGCGTTAAAGGGTGCCTTTATGTCGGGTCCGTTTGATGCATTGGGTGAAGGGATCGAAGCAGGAACTATTTGGGTAACAAAAGGTGCTGGTCGGCTCGACGCCCATGCTTCGGCTGAAAGTGAACATGCCGACGCTCATTAATCGATATCTAACCGAATTCTTGCGCGTCATCCGTATTTTTGTGGTTTGACACTTTTTGCACGAGACCGTTAAATGCTTGCGCAAGCTCGTTGATCCAACAACCAATGCTTCAACCAATAACCCTATGAACAGCCACCAAGAAGACCAAATGCACAAAGAAGGTCAGTTTTGGCTGGGTGGACTAAACCGCTATTTGGGCGAGTTCGTGTATGGCGGGATCGACGGAAGCGTCACCACTTTTGCAGTAGTGGCCGGTGCAACGGGTGCCGGATTGAGTTCGCAGGTTATTATCATCCTGGGCTTTGCCAATTTACTGGCCGATGGTTTCGCAATGGGCGTGGGTTCCTACCTCAGTCACAAAAGCGAGCAACAGAACTACGAGAAACACAAGCAGATCGAATATTGGGAGGTCGACAACCTACCCGAAAAGGAACGGGATGAAATCCGTGAGATCTACCGCAATAAAGGCTTTGAAGGCGAATTATTGGAGCAAATTGTGACCACTATTACGGCAGACAAGGATCGTTGGGTGGATGTGATGATGAAAGAGGAGCTCGAGATGATGCAAGAAACCCGATCCCCTTTGGCCATGGGTACCGTTACCTTCTTCAGCTTTCTGTTGATCGGCTTGGTGCCGATTACCGTTTATGTTTTCGACTACCTCAACCCTTCATCGGCCCCTCTTTTCGTCATCTCTTCGAGCATGACCGCCATTGCCTTTTTGCTGATTGGCTGGTTAAAGACCTTTGTTACGAGAAGCAGTGCGTTCAAAGGCATGACCGAAACTTTGTTTTTGGGCGGTGCTGCCGCGGCGGTGAGCTATTGGGTGGGCGATTGGCTTGAAAAAATGTTCTAAGCTATGTCGGCATCCGCACCACATCCCCATACGAAACAGACCACTGATCAACCGAATCTTTGGTTCGAATGGCTGCAAAGGGCGTCAAAGGAACTGAAGCTCGATCATCCCGAATCGTTGATCAAAACGGATTCGGATGGTATTGCGCGCGCACCCCATTATACCAGCGATGGACCGTTTGCCTACGCAAAACCCCTCTTGCCGTTTGGGGAAGATTCCGACCCTTCAGCCTGGGCTCCAGCTTGGCTTGCGGTTGCCCCGGTTGGCGGTCATTCGCCCTCGGATATCAATACCCGCGCTCTTCATGCGTTGCAACACGGTGGCGAGGCCCTATTATTGGATGGGTCTGGGCTATCGCCTGAGCACTTAGCAGAGTCATTACATGGAATTTTACCCCAATTCGCGCCTTTGTTCTTCCGGGGAGTGAATGCCGGGGTTCTTTTTGATGGATTTGCATACTGGATGCGTCAGGGACACATCGACCCCCAACATATTCAAGGTGCCCTTCTCTGCGATGCAGTTGATTTATTGGTCATGGATGAGCGGCAATGGACGAAGATTGAAGATCAGTTTGCCTTTGATGTACCGAATTTCAATCCGCTTGGTGTAGATACAGCCGATTGGCGTGCGTGGGGTCTTTCGGCCCCTCAGGAACTGGCACTCAGTTGGCTGTGCGTGTATCGCAGACTTTCGATTCATGCCCATCAAACATCGAAGGACAGCGGGTATTCCAAACCAGGACTTCCTCTTTACCTTTCTGTGGGATGTACCACGGAATTTTTTAATGAGCTGGCTCGTCTCAGGGCCCTGAGAGCGGGCATCGATCGTGTGGCGTCGCTTTTTAGCGAACCGAATGATGCGGGGAGCAACTTTAGATTTGAACCCCAAATTCTTGTGCGCATCCCTAAAGAATGTTTACCGTCAGAAGATCCTCATACCAATTTGCTGAGACTCACCACCATGGGTGTTTCTTCGGTGCTTGGGGGATGCACAGCACTGTCCCTTCCCCCTTTTGACCCCCAAAATCAGGACAATGGTGATTATTTTGCGGATGAATTGTCGCTTCAAATGCAGATGATCCTTCGGCACGAGGCGTTTCCACGCCTGCCCTTAGATGCCGGTGCAGGTAGCGGCTACATAGAACATTTGAGTCGGTCGTTCGGTGAACGCGCTTGGTCTATTTTTGGTGAATTAGTTGCGCTGTGTACACCAGACAATACGTGGAATGCAACAGCCTTGCGAAGTGTTCTTAACGAATGGTGTCTGCAAGGAAAGGCGCTCGAACAGGAAATGCGCAACTCCGGTAGGCGCATTCGGGTAGGGGTTGACCGCTACAGAATCGATGGCTTCAACCCAATGAACCCATCTGCATCATGAATCCGTTCTTCCCTAATCCAAAGCATTTTACGTTTCAGGAACCATCGAATTCGGAAACGAAAAAAAATCCGGATGTTTTCAGCCAGGCAATAGCTGGAGCACCCCCTTATCTTCGAGGGCCCTATGCCAGTATGTACCTCAAAAATCCGTGGACGATTAGGCAATATGCTGGGTTTTCAACGGCTGAAGAGTCGAATGCCTTCTATTTGCGCAACCTGGCTGCCGGACAAAAAGGCCTGTCGGTGGCTTTTGATTTGGCTACCCACAGGGGCTACGATTCGGATCACGAACGTGTGCGGGGCGATGTCGGCAAGGCTGGGGTGGCCATAGACACGGTGGAAGATATGAAACGCCTGTTTGACCGCATCCCCCTGGAGGAGATGTCGGTGAGCATGACCATGAATGGAGCCGTATTGCCTATCATGGCCTTTTATATCGTGGCTGGTCTCGAACAAGGGGTACGACCCGAACAACTGAGTGGCACCATACAAAACGACATTCTCAAGGAATTCATGGTGCGCAATACGTATATCTACCCGCCTGGGCCATCAATGCGCATCATTGGCGATATTTTCGCCTACACCGCCCGCCATATGCCCCGCTTCAACAGCATCAGCATTAGTGGCTATCATATGCACGAGGCCGGTGCGCCCGCCGATTTGGAGTTGGCTTATACCTTATGCGATGGACTAGAGTATATTCGAACCGGCATCGCGGCCGGATTGGATATCGATGCGTTTGCGCCGCGGCTATCATTTTTCTGGGCCATCGGAATGGATCACCTCACCGAAATAGCGAAATTGAGGGCAGGCCGCTGGTTATGGTGGGATTTAGTCTCTGCCTTCCAGCCCCAAAATCCGCGCTCGGGCATGTTGCGCACGCATTGCCAAACATCGGGCTGGAGCCTTACTGCACAGGACCCCTACAATAATGTAGCCCGAACCTGCGTAGAAGCCTTGGCAGCTGCCTTAGGCCATACACAGAGTTTGCATACCAATGCCCTGGATGAAGCCATAGCACTACCAACGGATTTCTCGGCACGCATTGCCCGGAACACCCAGCTGTACCTCCAGCACGAAACGGGCATTTGCGATGTGGTGGATCCCTGGGGTGGATCAGCGGTAATCGAACAAATTACAACGCAGCTCATCGATCAGGCGCGTAAGCACATAGCAGAAATTGAAGAGCTCGGTGGAATGGCGGCGGCGATTGCTACAGGCATTCCCAAAATGAGAATTGAGGAAGCGGCCGCAGCCAAACAAGCCCGAATCGATCGGGGTGCAGATATTATTGTGGGCGTTAACCGATTTTCATCGGGCAGACCCACGCAACTCGATGTTTTACAGGTCGACAACACCCGTGTGCGTCGTCAGCAGGTAGAGCGCCTTGAGGCGGTGAAGAACGTACGCGATGCCCAACATGTGGCCGACAACCTGTCTGCACTCGCGGCATGTGCTTCGGGCGAGCGACCAGGCAATCTCCTCGAATTAACGGTGGAAGCCGCAAAGGCTCGGGCCACATTGGGGGAAATATCCGCTGCCCTGGAACAGGTATTTGGTCGATACAAGGCCGAGATCAAATCGATTGGCGGCGTATATGCGAGAGAAATGAAACAGGATCAAGATTTTGAGGCGGCCCGACAGCGCGCTGCCGGGTTCGCCGAGTCGACCGGCCGACGCCCCCGCATCATGGTGGCGAAAATGGGACAAGATGGTCACGACCGTGGGGCCCATGTCATCGCCACTTCTTTTGCCGATCTTGGATTTGATGTCGACGTTGGCCCTTTGTTTCAGACGCCGATGGAAACGGCTCGACAAGCGGTAGACAACGATGTGCACGTAGTGGGCGCTTCTACCTTGGCGGCCGGTCACCTCACCCTACTCCCTGAGCTCATTGCTGCATTGGCCGAATTGGGACGTCCCGATATATTGGTGGTTGCAGGGGGCGTGATCCCACCTAATGACATTCCGCTGCTTCTGGAGGCCGGTGTTTGCGCGGTATTTGGTCCGGGCACACGGGTAACTGACGCTGCCAACGATATCCTGAACCGCTTGGAGGCCTTACGTTAAATATAGGTCTTTCATGATGAGTCTGTCCGCGCCGACTTCCTTTCCAAAAGACAACAACATGCAGTCATGGGCAGACCGCATCCGTGGAGGGGATCGAAGTTCGCTGGCGCAAGCCATTACCTTGGTAGAAAGCAGCCTGGCATCCGACCAGGAGCGTGCCGATGTTCTTTTATCCCTCTTACAACCATTTACAGGAAACAGCCGAAGAATTGGGATTACGGGCATTCCGGGCGTTGGAAAAAGCACCTTCATCGATTACTTGGGGATAAAGCTCATTGAACGGGAGCATAGGGTGGCCGTACTTGCCATCGATCCAAGCAGTAGCCTCAGTGGCGGAAGTATTTTGGGCGACAAAACAAGGATGGATCGTTTGGTTGCCCATCCGCACGCTTATGTTCGTCCGAGTCCGTCGGGCAACATCCCTGGCGGTGTTGCCCGCGCTACCAAAGAGAGCATCCTGCTCTGTGAGGCTGCTGGATTTGACTGGGTGTTGGTAGAAACGGTCGGTGTCGGTCAGGGCGAGACCTTGATCGCGGATCTGGTGGATTGCTTTATGCTGCTGTTGATGCCTGGAACGGGCGATGAATTACAGGGCATCAAAAGGGGTATCATGGAACATGCCGACCTCCTGATCGTGCACAAGGCCGACGGGTCTTCATTGCCCGCAGCCCGGGAGGCTGCCGCACGTCTTTTGCATGTGGCTCGTATGATGCCCCAAGCTTCGGATTCAAGTATGGAGCCGATATTGTTGTGTTCGTCGACACCACCCGAAACGGGGCATATAGAAATTATTGAGGCCATTGATCACTTTTTTGACCATGAATTCGCCTCGGGTAGGCTCAAACAAAACCGCAGTCGGCAAGAAGTGGAAGCTTTTAAACGAAGCGTTTATGAACAGTGGCTTGTTCGGATAAAACAAGACATCCCGCTGCGACGGGTCATGGAACAAATGGAAAGGGAGGTGTCGGAAGGTCGAATGTCGTCGTTTCGGGCAGCTCGAGCATGGGTCAACCAACTGTCTGGGGGGTAAACCCCACTCTTTTACTAGGCCAAAAAACAAGCGCTTAATGAAAAATATTATGTAATCTAGGCCTCAATGACCGATAGGCCAAGCAGTGACGACAATATTAATGTTCCGTCGGTCATGCCGAGCAAAGCACTCGAGGCCCGCTCTGGATGAGGCATCATCCCAAAAACCGTACGCTCCTTGTTGCATACCCCAGCGATATGCCCCATCGATCCGTTGGGGTTCCATTCATCCGCGAGTTCGCCATTGGGGCCACAATAACGAAACAACACCTGATCACCGTCCAAGAGGGATTGATAGCCGTCGCTGTCGATGAAATAATTGCCTTCGCCATGGGCGATCGGGATGAGCAGGGGTTGATTGGGGTCGAGGTGCCGGGTCATCAGACTCCGGGTGGTGGACGGTTTGATGTAAACGGGTCTACATTCAAAACGTCGGCTGGTATTGTGGCGGAGCGCACCGGGCACCAATCGGGCTTCAGTGAGTACCTGAAAACCATTGCAAATACCCAGGAGGAATCCGCCCCGTTGCACATGCCGCATCACGGCTTCCATAACCGGAGAAAACCGAGCAATGGCCCCCGACCGAAGATAGTCGCCATAGGAAAAACCGCCCGGAAGCACCACTAAATCCACACCGCCCAGGTCTGTTTCCTTGTGCCAAATGATTTTTGGCCTTTTACCCGTTAATTGTTCGAATGCATAGAGGGTATCTTCATCGCAATTAGATCCTGGGAATACGACAACGCCTATTTTCATAGAGGCAAAAATGATGAAAATACCCAACGATTCAGCCCCTCAGCACCACCACAAACCAAAGCCATCCACAGCCAGAGGAACAGCTCACTGTAAGGATTCTGCGCCATGCGTTCTATTCCACGCGCCGATATGTAAGACAATGCAGGCAATAAAAAAAGGACCTGCGACAACGGATTAAGGGGAATGATCTGGGTAGATGCCAAAATAAGTAAGCAGATGCCTGAGACGAGCAAGATTCCCATATGACGCTGTGTTGTCCTAGAAATCCGGGTCCGGGATTGCCGATTCATAAGCGTTGATGTCATCCCCGCAATCACTGGAAATACCCCTAACCCACTGACCCATGGCAAGAAGACAGAGGACCCCATCGACACAGGCTCTGCCCATGGCCTATATCCCACCCAACCCCAAAAAATAAGGGGTTGTTGAAACAAGTAGGAGAGTGAAAACCATAAATAGGGGACCAAAAGCACCCCAACTAAAAACACCGCAAGCATTCTAAAAGAAAATTCTTCGGCCAAAATGAGCAACAGAAACAATATGAGCAGCCAGGGATAGGAAGCCGGGAAAATCAAAATGAGCAAGGACATAAGAAATCCCGATAGGGCAACCAGCCCCTCAGGCCGCTTTTGGAATGTGGCCTGATGCAAACAGGAAACGCATACAGCAAACAACAATCCGACGGCGGAGGTTGAAAACAGCTGTTCCGCATCGGTAATCGACAAACACAAAAGCGTATAAGAAAGGAAATACAATGCGTTTCGGGTGCCATCTGGGCGCTGCGACTGAAATGTTTGGTTGAGCATCCATCCAGCTGCTGCTAAAAAAAACCAACTGAGAGAAAACCCAACCCCTTCAAGGGTGGTGAATTTGATTACACCCACTTGATACGTCTTGTATTCGAACGGACTAACTTGGCTCAATAAAACAGTAAGAATGAGCGCACAGATGGATTGAAGCTCCCCTTTCCTTCCGGTCAGTATGCTGATGAAATGCTTCACAAGTTCAGACGAGTCAAATATAAAAAGTGCTTTTGCAGAAAAAAGACATGAAAAGTCAAAAATTTCAACGGTTTTCTAAGGTCAAACGCAATACCCCGGTTTTTTTCCGTCTTTGGGCCGGTATCAACAGGGTTAAGGGGCTGATTTGGCATGCATCGGCCGGAATAAGCATCAACTCATCCAGGATTGGGTCTCTCAGGATGCTGTTATCAACATCGCCTTGGTGTTTTATGGTCTGCATAACCATTCGGCTCCGTTGGCTGCTCTCATCGTTGTAGAGCAAGTGGATGCTGGAGCTTGCCGCAATTCGCGCCGCGGAATGCATGGGTGTGGGTTGGCTCGCCACCTGTTTTTTGGGAATAATCTGTCGCCAACTCAAGTTCCCCTGCGCATTGATGGAAATCAGAATGATCTCATCGTTGTGAAAGCGGGAAACCTCTCGATAGACTGGAAAACCCTGGCTGTATTGCACAAAAGTCTGTACAGTCTGGTAGGACGCCTCTCCCAAAAGGACACAACCTCCGTCGCTGCGGAGAATGGGCGGATGCATTCTATATGGGGTTTGCTGTTTTTCGCGAAGGGAACCACGAATCTGCGTCATACTCTGAAGAAACGTGGACTCGAGGACCACTACTCTTCGATTCGTGATCTCCATGTCCTTCGTTAAACAACTGATCCACCCTACGGCCGCTGGTGTGGTTTCACCAGGCCGCAACAAAAATCCGGTTAAATGAATGAGGCCATTGGAGCGGTCGATGCCCATCGCCAATTCGGGTAGGTTATACCCCGTAAATGTTATGGCCTGCTCCGTGAAATCGAGGCGCCCCGACTCTATGCACCATAATCTCCACAGAGTGTCCTCGGCAGCAGAACCTTCGGCGGATGCTGAGCGGCGGCGAGACTTGGCTTCTTGTCGCACCAAAAGGATGACATTCGAAGCGGTATCGCGTTGCAGGTCTTCGATGTTCGGTCTCTCGGCCTCTACAGGGATCCTGAACAGCGATTCCCTTAGTTTTTGTCGACCTCCGCTGTATTCTGCTGCGAAAAGTTGACTTTCCAAAGCTTCGTTATGATGCATATGAATCACCATAAAGCCTTGATTGAGTGGATCTGGCGAAATATGGAATTCTGAGCGAGATGGGTTGCCCACCTCCAAGCGATCCAGCAGCAACTCAGGTTCTCCTACCCCCTCACCCGAAATGGGAAATCGCTGAACAAACAAACCATGCCTGCGGTAGGTTGGGTTGTAAATGGAGAAAAAAGCCAAAACATCTTGTTTTCGCACCAACAATTCCACCACCTCCACACTGCGGTCTTGAAAAGGAAGGGTATGCGAGAAGATTCGGCGACCTTCATAGTTGTATTTTTCGATGAGGCGATCGCGACCGTTCGACTGATAGACATAAAACCCAGCGCCATCGCCACCAAAAACGCGTTGCTGAATAACCCCTTTTAACTCTGATTCAATAGCGATAAACTGCATCCTGGGGTCTCCTCGCGCATCCATGATATGGGGCCTTGCACAAAGCGGTTTGAGTGGTGTCAAAATCAGCCACAACCCACACCCGATGAACAAAATGGTGTATGAGAGGTGGCGCATAGGACCTAGGTAAACAAGAATGAGACGGCTCAGCTTTTGGCCGTTTCAGGCAACTCCAATAGCTTTTTGGCTACGGTAGTTCGGCCAACACGACTGAGATTCCAAGGAGTCCGACCCGCATCATCGGCGGGGCGGCACATAAATAACGCCATGAACATCATAAAAAATGAAACACCGCCCTGAGTGGCTAGGGTTGAATCGCTCCACATACTCATGAAGATCAGTGCCACAAAGAGGTAACCCAATAAACGAAAAGCAGGGTCGAAAGCGCGAACACTGCCCCACCAGGCCAAAACAAACCCCAAAAGACCAAATAAACCCAATAAGATCCCAATCTCCAGAAATTGGTTGTGGGGTCGATCGTAGGTAATTCCGTGCGGTTGTTGAGCAAACAACGGCTTGCCTTCGCGCGTCAAATCTCCAGTTCCTACGCCAAATCCCAGATTTTGAATGAAAAGAGGCCAATAGACTTCATAGAACGCCATCCTACGGCCCATCGATGAATAATTGGGCTCACTATTCGGATATCCACTTCGGCTTTCTTGCACCTCTGCGGCCGCTTCATTAAACGGCCTGCGTACCCCGTCAAATAAAGTATAGAGGGCTCCTCCGAGGCCCGCAATCAACAAAACGGCAAATACAAATTTCTTCAGACCTGGTCCCTTGCGGTACACATACATCAGTAAAAACAACGGAGTTAAAACAACCAACCCCAACTGACCTATTCTCCCTTGCATGAGAATCAAAGCGGCCAAATTCAACAATACAACGAGTCCCATGGCTGTTCGTGATTCGGCATTGAGCGATTTATAGTGAGTCACCAAATACTCCGCCAGGATAAATAAGCTAAAACACAAAAACAAACTGGCACGAGGTCGCTGATGAAAAGGACTGGGGATGTGAAGTGTGCCATGGTGTAGTTCTTGGCCAGTGGCTACGATATAAAGCACCCCAAGCGCAACCGGAATCTGTGCCAAAGCAAAAGCGAGAAACAGGGTTCTCATGCGCCTGCCGCTCAACGATAATGTGGCCACCACTGGGGGTAGGGTCAGCAAGTAATGATATCGGTTGAGCATCTGAAGTCCTTCCTCCCAGTCCGCGGAATATCCCATGCCCAACAGCATCAACAAATAAAAACCTGGAAAAAAAAACAAGAAGTGCGACGACCGCCAGATGGCGATCCTTCTCAATCGAATGCCCGAATCCGAAAAACCTATGAGCCAAGTCAGCAACAGCAAGACCTCGGCCACACTCACTACCGCTTTGGATAGCGGCAAAAAAACCATCATCAATACCAGGAGACCAAAAGAAATTTGTTCGGACCGAAAGGCCAGCGGTAAAGTGGTCGGAGAAATTGATGCGCTAGAGGAGCTATAGGACATTTTGAACAATAAATCCAACCAAACGTTGAAAATCTATCAAAATTACACAATCTACCTCTTTGCGTATCTTTGTTGATCTATTCCTATGAAAAACATTCCTTTGGATACTATAGAATCGGCCATTGAAGCCATTCGATTAGGTGAAATGATTATTGTGGTTGATGATGAGGACCGCGAAAACGAGGGAGATTTTCTGGCGGCGGCGTCTTGTGTGACGCCAGAGATGATTAATTTTATGGCCACACATGGACGCGGACTAATCTGCGCCCCCCTCACTGAGGAACGTTGCGAACAGTTGGGACTCGATCTGATGGTGAATGCCAACACAACACCCCATGAAACACCCTTTACCGTTTCGATCGATTTGGTTGGCCATGGGGTGACCACAGGAATTTCGGCCTCAGACAGGGCGCTTACCATCCAAGCACTCACCTGGCCCCATGCCCAGACTGCTGATTTTGCCCGCCCCGGACATATTTTCCCGCTGAAAGCGAAAAAAGAAGGTGTGCTGCGCAGAGCAGGGCACACAGAAGCAGCCACCGATTTTGCGCGCCTTGCCGGATTACCCCCGGTTGGCGTGATCTGCGAGATCATGAGCCCCGACGGAAATATGGCGCGCCTCCCGGAGCTGCGCCAGGTAGCTGATCGATTTCATATGAAATTGGTGAGCATTCAAGACCTGATCACCTACCGTTTGAAGACCGAAAGCCTCATCACCCGCGAAATTGAAGTGGACATGCCCACCCGATGGGGTCATTTTCGTTTGGTGGCATTCCGTCAACTGCAAGACGATCGTGAGCACCTGGCCTTGGTGAAAGGAGAGTGGTCGCCCCAGGACCCAGTTTTGGTTCGGGTGCATTCCAGTTGTATGACGGGCGACATCTTCGGTTCTTGTCGGTGCGACTGCGGTCAACAACTACAACGCGCTATGGAACTCATCGAAGCAGATGGACGGGGCGTAGTGCTCTACATGAACCAAGAAGGGCGCGGCATTGGCTTGCTCAACAAACTCAAAGCCTATAAACTTCAGGAAAATGGCATGGATACCGTTCAAGCCAACCTGGCGCTGGGCTTTGGGATGGACGAACGCGACTACGGAATTGGTGCCCAAATTCTGCGCAACCTCGGCATAGGACATATGCGTTTAATGACCAACAACCCCACAAAACGGGCTGGCCTGATCGGCTACGGATTAACCGTAGTGGATCATGTTGCCCTTGAAGTCCCTCCTAATCCGCATAATCATACCTATCTCCAAACCAAACGCGACAAGATGGGGCACGAAATCCTGCAAGGCTAAATCATAAAGTTTGATGAACTGAGCAAATCAGGGCTCAGCGCTCGAACCTCACCGGGCTCCATTCCCGCTAAGGTGAACGGCCCAAATGACCACCGAACCAGGCGAAGGGTTGGGAAGCCCAGTGCAGCGGTCATCCGGCGAACTTGTCGGTTTTTTCCCTCACGCAGCGTGAGCTTCAACCAAGTGTCCGGCACCGACAACCGAAACCGTACCGGCGGGTTCCTTGACGGCAACAGTGGCGCCTCATGAAACAACTCAACCCCCACAGGTAAACACTGATGCTTCTGGCCTTTAATCGAGATGCTGATCCCTCTGGTCAGTGGACCCAAATCGTGAAGGGTCGGCCTCCCCTCGACCTGAACCCAATAACACTTTTCGACCCCCTGACCCAACCAATAAGCGTTTTGCCGCGGGTCATTAGTAAGAAAAAGTAATCCCTCGCTGTCCTCATCGAGTCGACCCACCGGATAAACATCCTTTGGGAAATCAAACAAACTACCCAAACCAATTTTTCCGGCCACGGAGGTCGTAAACTGACTCAGGACCCCAAAGGGCTTATAAACAACATAATAATAGTACAAAAAGAGTGGTGCAATGTTTGGGGGTTGCGGCACGCTCGGCACAAAACACGAAAATAAGCACAATTTCTGAGTTGAAATACAATATTTTTGCCATCTAAAGGTTGCATTTTCTCGATGCCCATTCGCACAGTTTTAAAACATCAAGTTCAGCGGTTCGTTGTAGCCTGCCAACTGAGCCGTCGTCGTGTTCCACATCTCAGGACTTTAGCAATCCTCGTGTGCTTCACTCAACTGCTTTCTTGCCATCGTGATCTAAGTCCACGCAAGCTCTACCACGACACCACCGCTCATTACAACATTTATTTCAATGGGCTCATCAAGTACGAAGAGGCCCTCATCGACATCCGCAAGGCGCATGTCGACGACTACAACAGTGTTCTTCCGGTTTTTGTATATGGAACGCCCGAAGCAGCCACTGGATATGCGGCTCAATTTGAAGAAACCGTTAAAAAATGCTCAAAAGCCATCTCCTTGCATGAGGTAAGCCGTTGGGTCGACGAGTGTTTTCTCCTCATAGGGAAGGCCTATTTCATGAAGCGCGATTATTTCGAGGCCATAGAAAGCTTCCAATATGTGCACTCCAAATGGAAAAAAGATCCAATTGGTCAAGAAGCATTGATCTGGTTGATTCGCTCTTATGCCGCCAACAAACAGTATTCGAAGGCCCAGGCCACCATCGAGCTGATCAATGCCAATAAGAAATTTCCCAAATCGCTGAAGGGAGAATTTTTTGCTGTTTGTGCTGAGTTTCACATCAATCAAAAGCGCTATGAACAGGCCATCGAGCCCTTAGAAAAGGCGCTGCGCTACGACTGGAAACGCATCGAAAGAGCCCGCATGCATTTCGTTCTTGGTCAACTCTATGGTGTAGAAGCCAAAAGCAAGGCATCCCGCTCTTTTGAGGCCTGCCTCAAACTTCGTCCACCCTATCAGATGCAATTCCAGGCCCGGCTTCAACTGGCCCGCATGTTTGATGGTCAGTCGATGAGCAACCGCGAAATGCAGGCCCTCCTGAGGAAAATGCTCAAAGATGTGCGCAACCAAGACTACTTCGATGAGATCTACTACGAACTCGCCATGTTGAGCTTTCAATTGCGGCAACCCCAGGAGGGCATGGAACTTCTGCTGACCTCGGTGAACTGTGGAGGAAAAAACACGGTTCAGAAAGCAAAGGGCTTTGCTGCCATCGCGGATCGCTATTTCGATGAGCGGTCGTACAACCAAGCGCAGTTGTACTACGATAGTTGTTATCAATTGTTGAAAAAAGACCACCCCCGATACCGCGAAATCAAGGGGAGAAGCCAGTTTCTTGGCGATTTGTCCCGCTCTCTAACGACCGTTCAGATTCAAGACAGTCTGCTGGATTTGGCCGAGTTGCCAGAGAAGCAGATCTTGGCGCGGATCGACCAAAAGATCAGCGACGACAAACGCCGCGAGGAAGAGGCTAAAAATGCTAAAAAATTAGCGCAACAAAGCCAAAACCAGCCTTTTAACCCGATGATGAATCAAATGGGCATGGGTATGAATAGCCCCTTTGGTGGCCGTCCTGGCATGAACAACCCCGGAATGCCAGGCCAAGCGGGTTCGGGGGGCTGGTACTTCTATGATCAGCAGAATATTAGTCGCGGCTACAATGAATTCCGCCAGCTTTGGGGCAACCGAGAGTTGACCGATTTTTGGAGGCGGTCCAATCGGGAGAAATCAGGTGAAGCTGAAGAAGGTGATCAGGAAGTGGTAGACAGCTCAGCCTTAGCCGCTGAAGATTCTCTGCTGCGGGCCGACCCAAAAGCATACTATCTTTCGAAAGTCCCCCTGACCGAAGAAGCAAAAGACAAATCGGTAGAAATGATCCGCAAGGCGCTGATGAAGTTGGGAGAGATCTACAATGAAAAACTCAACGATTATCCATTGTCGCTCCAGTATTATGAGCAGCTGCTCTCGGGCCACAGGGGGTGCAAATACGAGCCAGAAGCCTTATACAGGGCAGGATTGGTGCACGGACTCAACAAGCAGGAAGCCGCTCAGAAAATCAAACACGATCGCCTCACCCGGGAGTTTCCTGAATCGGATTTCGCCCAGTTATTATTAAATCCGGAAAGCTTTAAGCCCCCGGGTGCTGAAGATGAAGTCCGCATCGAAAATTGGTATCGGCGTGCATACCAAGCGTTTATCAACGGAGATGCATCCACGCCTGTAGCATTGGCTGACTCTGCGCGCGCTCGTTTTCGTCAACACCCGCTAATCCCCAACTTCGAATTCTTGTCTGCCATTTGCCTGCTCAAACTGCGTGATTCAACGGCCACCCGCGATGCCCTCACCAGCCTTGTGGGCAAATACCCCAACCACCCTGTGGCAGAACTGGCCAATGATTGGCTTAAGGCGGGGACTGAGCCCGCCGGAGTGGTTAAAACGAAAGACCGTGTCCTCGAGCCTCTGTTTAACCGCAAACCCGAAGAGCCCCACTTTTATGTCTTGGCCATCGCATTAGATGTCTGGAATAGACACAAAGAAATGCAGGTTAAATTGTCTAATTTTAACCAAGAGCAGTTCAGCGCAAGTCGACTCAAGGTGAGCACTATGCTCTATGGCGAAGAATATCAATTGTTGGTGGTGCGGGAGATGCCCAACGAACAGCGGGGCCTGCTTTACTTTGAGTCGACCCAACTGTATGCCCCATTATTGAAGGGCCTGCCTGATGGCAAATACCATAGTTTTATCGTAGCGAAAAACACATTCAATGAAATATACAGCAAGAAACTACTGACGGAGTATCTGGCTTTTTTTAGCGAACAGATGAAACCAAAAGGAAAGCCCTAAAAAACCCGAACCACAAAGATGTCGAACGTAAACACAAACTACTCAAAATCGATGCCCGGTAGCCCCTGGATTCGGCGGATGTGGATTGGATTTTTCATTTTTTGGCTCGGAATTGTTTTGTTTTTTACTGGGGTCGCCTATGGTCTTTTTGGAGAACTTCCAGGCTTTGCTGATCTAGAAAATCCGAAAAATTTACTGGCAACTGAGGTTATTGCTTCAGACGGTGTTGTTTTAGGGAAGTACTTCGTTCAAAATCGTTCGTTTACCCCCTATTCTGAACTTTCCCCGCATTTGATCCAAGCCCTTGTGGCCACCGAGGATGTCCGATTCGAGCGACATTCGGGGATTGATGTGCGGAGCCTGATGCGCGCCGTCGTATTTTTGGGATCGAAGGGAGGCGCGAGTACCATTACACAGCAATTGGCGCTGAACTTGTTTAGTGGCGAACGTGCCCGCTCAAAACCTGCTCGCATATTGCAAAAATGCAAAGAATGGGTCATCAGTGTACAACTTGAGCGTCGCTACACCAAGCAGGAAATTCTGGCCATGTACCTCAATACAGTCGACTTTGGGTACAACAGTTTTGGCATTAAATCAGCTGCACGCACCTATTTCAACAAAGATGCCCGCGATTTAAACATTCAAGAATCGGCCGTCCTGGTAGGCCTACTCAAGGGGATCACCCTTTATTCGCCCGTCCGAAATCCAGAACGTTCGCTGAACCGAAGGAATACCGTTTTGTCGCAAATGGCCAAATATGGATACCTCAATGATGAAGAGTCAGACAGTCTACAAGAATTGCCTCTAAAATTGAACCTTCGGCCATCCGACCATGCCGCGGGCACGGCAACCTATTTTCGCGAATATCTTCGGGCTTGGCTGAGCCAATGGGTGAAAGAGAACCCGCGCGCCGATGGAAAGAAATGGGATATTTATCGTGATGGTTTACGGGTTTATACCACCTTAGATGCACGAATGCAGACCCATGCCGAAGATGCTGTCGCGACCCATATGAAATCGCTTCAAAATACCTTTTTCGGACATTGGAAAGGAAAGGGTGAACCCTGGGGCGACAACACTGAGATACTTGAGCTGGCCATGAAACGCTGCGACCGCTACCGCGATTGGAAAGACGAGGGACTCAGCGAAAGTCAAATTCGACGGAAAATGGAAGAACCGTTGAAAACCCGTTTGTTCGGTTGGGAGGGGTGGCGCGACACAACGATCAGTCCGATGGACTCCATCCGCTATGCCAAAAAGTTCCTCCACACTGGTTTTATGGCCATGGAACCCGAATCTGGCCACATCAAAGCATGGGTTGGCGGCATCGACATGCAATTTACACAATACGACCACGTCAACAAAAACGCACGAAGACAGGCCGGTTCCTCATTCAAGCCATTTGTGTATACCCTCGCGGTCGACAACGGCTTCGACCCCTGCATGCGCATCCCCAACCAACCCGTGACCTTTGAAGATTTCGAGAATTGGACGCCCGATAACTACGACGATTCTTATGGGGGCACGCTCAATATGTTTGAAGGACTAGCCAAATCCATCAACAGCATCGTGGCATATCTCATGAAACAAATCGGACCCGATGCCGTCATCGAGCTCAGTAGAAACATGGGCATTGAAAGCCCGATGGAACCTTACCCCAGCCTTTGCCTCGGCGCTTTCGATATGAGTGTGTATGAAATGGTGGGCGCCTATGCCACTTTTGCCAATAAGGGAGTGTGGACGAAGCCCATTTTTGTTACACGAATTGTGGATAAAGACGGCAATGAACTGGCCCGATTCGATGCTGAGTCGCGCGAGGTGTTTAGCGAAGAAACGGCTTATGTCATGACTAAAATGCTGGAGGGTGTGGTGAACCGGGGTACAGCAGCCCGACTCAGGGGCAAATATGCTTTGAAGATGCCACTGGGCGGGAAAACGGGCACAACCCAGAACAATTCGGATGGCTGGTTTATAGGAATTACTCCTGGACTTGCCATGGGGGCTTGGGTTGGCGCAGATGACCGTGCCGTGCATTTCAGAAGCACCAATCTAGGCGGGGGCGCGAACTCGGCTTTGCCTATAGTGGGAGAGTTTCTCACTCGGGTTTGGGCAGACCCCAAAATCAACATGCCGGAACGCTATTTCGAGGCACCAGAATCTTTGTCTATTGCAACTTCTTGCCCATAATTGTGCGCTATTCGGTTGTTTTGTTTCCTTGCTTTGCCTTTCTAAACCGATTTTTAACTTTCACCCACAGATCGGGAAGTGTATCATAATTCTCCGTAATACTCATGCCAACCCCATATCGGTAGTTGGAATCGGCATTGTTCAATATACGGTCATCGAGGCGATTGAATGCTTTCATTCGAACGGCCCCGTCGCGCGTGAGTAAATATTCCATCATGATCTCACCGGCCAAGGTTGTAGAATTTGATGTTTGCACGGTGTTGCTGCCCAATTTTCCGTCGATCAGGAGGCGGTCATTGAACAAAGAAACATTTCCTGCCACGGCCAAATCTCCTTGACGTCCTGATGCTGAAGTATTGATTAAATTGGATCGGTTGCGGTAGGATATCCCCAAGCTCACATTGTCGATGAGTTGGGAGAGCATATTGTTGAGCTGGTTGCTCAATACTTCAGTGAGTGAATTGGCACCCGTGCTGCCGAGGAGTCCGGTGAGGGCTGCATTATCGGCAGGGAAAAACTGCCCAGCAATTAATAAGGCCAATACTTGGTTGTTCAACTCTTGTTCGTTTTGGTTGATGCTTCTTATTCGAGCGGCTACAGGATCCGTGGCATTGTCTTCGATGTTGCCAGGCAGCTTCAATTGAAAGCCTACGTCGGGTTTGAGCAAGGAGCCCTTTAACTTGAGGTAGGTGTCGACTGTAATTTGTTTCCGTGCCTCATTCTGCAATTGCGACGGGTCGAGAAGACGATCTACATCACAACGCTGCCGATACACGGCGCTCAAGTCCAATTGGGCATCATAGGGGTCGCCAGACCAGGTTATGGTTCCACCCTGCTCCAGTTTAAATTTCTTACCAGGCAAATTGGCCAGGGTAAACATATAATCGCCAGAATGCACCGTATAGCTGCCGTCCATCAGTAACTCACCGTCCGGACGATAAGATATAACCATTTGACCTTCACCATTCCCTTTGAGTATATCGCCGGCGGCCCGGTCAAACAAAACGCTAAACTCCGCGTCGCGGTTCATATTCAAATTCATGCGGAAAGCCACACCCTCAGGGTGGAACGCCATCTCTTCAACTTCTCCGGCCTCATCGCGGGTGGCAGAAACGAAATCAATAAACTCATTGGCTGAACGTGAGCCTTCGCCATCCAAAGGCAATTCGATTCGCGTACCGCGCTCAGTAGTGGCCACGACATCAATGTCCACCAGATTGAAATCTCCGGTGATGCGGGCGCTTCCCGTTGCCCTACCCGTCCCAAAAAATGCCTCCCGGTAGCTGGGTGGGGTGTTGATGACCTGCATATTTCGGGCATCGACCTTTAAATCGATCGTAAACCGATCCAAGTTTTTGTGCATCAGGCTTCCCGTCACCCATCCCGATCCATTCAGACCATCAGAGACCGTCACCGAATCAAAGCGTATGCGGTCGGGCAATAGCGTAATGCGCCTACCAAGGCGGAACGACTGATCCAAAAAGTCAACGTGAATGCGGTTTTGGGAGAGATCTGCCCAACCGGTTAACTCCGTTTTGGGGCCATTGATGAACAAGCGTAAATCACCCGAGAGGCCTCCATCCAAAGAATCAAAAACGGGCTGCAGGAGTGGATTCAATACCCAGGCAGGAAGATCCGATAAGATCAGATCCAGCTCGAGACTATCCTGTCCCGCTCTTCGGCTGAAGCTGCCATCGACCGTCAGCAACTGCCGAGGCTTTTGCATTTCGGTCGATAAAGATGTGTCTAGGCCTATGGGTCTTTGTACATCAGCTTTGAGTTGCATAACCCGACTATCGGGATCTACCACCGACTGTGCTCTTAGGTCACCCAAAAGCTGTCCGTTATAGCGCAATTCCGGAATAATCAATGTGCCGGTCAGTTCTGGCCGCTGCAAAACAGAATGCGCTCGGACGTTCAACTGCATCTTTCCCTCCATATTGTATTCGCTGGGCAAAAGGAACGGCACCAAAGGCGCTAAAGGTACGCCCACAACTGAAAGCACGGCCTCATCCTGCTCTTGGGGTCCCAGGACGCCCCGACAGACGACGGCCATGCTGTCGGAACCCAGGGTGAAATCTCCTAAAGAGAAACGACCGTTGTGGTAAACGAATGGATCCCTTTGTTTCAGAAACCAATTTTGCTCAAAAACGAAGAGTTTACTGCTGTCTATATAGACGTGCACCCCATTGGTATCGGCAACCGACCAACCGTTTACCATAGCCCTTTGATTTTCTTCCGTGCCCAAGCCCTCAAGTGCATACCGGAGGGTGTCGCCTTCCAGGGTATTGAGCCAACGCAGGTTCTGAACCAATCTTTGTTGGCCGATGTCGATCGATCCGGCGAATACGTCGGCCTCTAGATGTGTCCCCTGTCGCTTTCCCAACAAACTTATTCGATCCGAGCGAACCGCTCCACTGCGGACATCGCTGGCGTCCGCTGAAAAATCAAAGTTTCCATCGCGGGGGTTGAGGCGCGCAAAAAACAGCAATCGATCCAAGCTAATCTGTCCGCTGATGAAATAATCGGTTAATTGCTCAGCCCGGTCCAAATCAACATCCAAGGTAAAACGGGCAGTTGAATCGGCTCCTTCGAGCTGCCGATGCTCATTTTCCGACAATTTCAAGCCGATGGCCGAACGAATCGCACTGCTCAACAGGCTCAGGTTTCCATCGCCACGAACTACGGCCGTGCCAAAAGGGGTGTTGCACTGGGCCATCAACAGCGGCCCGTTCGGCGAGCGTTCTTGTTTCATGTCGAGCGACACAAAATCCAAATTTAATAGATCGCCTGAATGGTTCAGTACGAGATCCGTACCTGTTAACTGGCCCTGAAGATCATCTGGTTTTTGTCCGCTTCCAGACAGTTTCACTTTTCCGGCACAAATCCAATCCTCATCACTCATTCCTATGGCTTTGAGGTCCAATTGGTCGACGTTCGCCACGAAATCGTAGAGGGGCACCTCTTGACGCGCATCGACCAAACCTTGGAAGGTGAAACAAGCGTTTTGATCATCCGATTCGATTCGGCCCTGGAAAGTTCCAAGGGCATAATCGCCATGAATTTCGATGGGACCGAGTGAATACCCGTGGTAATCCAAGCGGTGTAGTGCACCTTTTAGCCGTGCATTGAGGTTGTCTGCTCGATCGCCTGTGGCCTGTAGATCCACATCCATATCCAACTGCCCCACATGTTGATCGCCCAGCCAGCGGCCCAAATGAAAAGCACTCATCCCCAGATGCCCTACATAAGTCGATTTTGGTCCGGCTAAGTGTACGGCGAGGTCTGCGTTGGCCTTTCCCTTGCCATCGGAAAACGCACCGCGAACATGAAACTGCTCTGTTTGTCCTTCAAAAGACGCCTGAAACCCCAAGTATTGTAATGAATCGAGTACTGCTGGAAGGGGTATCCTGGGAAAAGCGCTGTTCCAAGACTGTCGGTTCCATTGCCCTTGATCGACGCGCACAGAAAAAACAGGCCCCTTACTTTTTCCCAACTCAGACAGACGGAGTTCTCCTTCTGCGAACAAGGATGAGCCGAATGCCAGCCGAACTCCATCTCCATGGAGACGTCCGTCTGCATAATCATATCGCCCCCTCAGGACGAGTGGCTGGGAAGGGGCCGAGGCACCCAAAAAATAAGCCATGAAACGGGGGTCGATTAGGCCTTCCTGTATCGATAATCGATAAGCTGTGGAGGGTTTTTGCACCGAATTTGATTCCGCGGAGGGTTTTTGCACCGAATTTGATTCCGCGGAGGGAATTTGAACGGATATGGAATCTGGAACTATTCGAAAGATGCTGAATTGTCCGGCCAAAAATGTTCCAGGGGCCATCAATTTCCATGAATCAATCTGAATACCCGTCGAATCTGCTTTCAGCTTGGCTTGGAGCGAATCGACCCGCCAACCGCCTGTGGCATCGAAGCGAAATTGATTGAGCGAGGCGATCAAAATACGGTCGCTGTAGCTGATCTCAGACAAATGCCATCGACATTGTTTCAACTCTATGTGGTAGGGATCAAATCGGGTGGTATCGGCACTTGGTCGCCTGAAATCGTGGTAGCGAATGTGAGCCTGGTGCAAACGAAAATTTCGAATGCGTATATTAGGAAGGGCAATACCCGCCGAAGGGGTGGATTCCGTTTGAAAAACATCCAACAAAAACTGAAAGTTGAAATTCCTGGCCTTGGGGTCGTGAAGGGCGTTTAAGGTGAAGTTACCCACTGAAACTTCAGGAATGGTAATCCTATTTAAGCCCGTTCGAATGGGGTCGATGTAGGCATAAAACCGATTCATCTCAAACAGGATCCGGTTGGTTTGATCATAAATACTGATCCGTTCCACCCGCATTCGGCCGGTCGGCCCCAGGTAAAAACCATCGATTTCTACACGGGTTCCCCATTCCTTCGACAACCAGCGGGCGAGCAGTCGCCCCATTCCATCCTGAACCTCACGGTGCATGAGCAACATGGAAAAAGCCAATGAAAGCGGAACCAGTACGGCTACCATCCGCAAAAACCACCGACCAGTCGACCTGAAGATCACAAGCACACCCATGTAAAACGCAGCAACTTCAGCTAAAAAAATAGAAAGTTGATGCAAATTAGCGCAAAATAGCGTTCATTAGTGCCCAACATCGACCGATGCCTGTCATTTTAGCCATAGAAAGCAGTTGCGACGATACTTCGGTCGCTATAACTTCCGATTCAGGTATTTTGGCTCATGTCGGCCGCAGTCAGCTCATTCATGAGCATTTTGGAGGGGTTGTTCCCGAATTGGCCAGTCGCGAACACCTGGCTCAATTGCTTCCACTCACCAGACAGGCCCTTAAAATTGCCGGTATTAGCGCCCATCGGATCGATGCATTTGCTGTCACGGCTGGGCCCGGACTCCCTGGTGCGCTCATGGTGGGCACTTCATTTGCCAAAAGCCTGAGCCTGGTGTTCCAAAAACCACTCATTGCGGTGCATCACATGCATGCCCATATAATGGCCCACTTTATTGATCCACCGAAACCAGAATTTCCGCTTTTGTGCCTCACCGTTTCGGGGGGGCACACCCAATTGGTCTACCTCAAGGACCCCTTCGATTTGGCGGTGATTGGTCAAACACGCGACGATGCGGCCGGGGAGGCGTTCGACAAGGGCGCTCGCATGCTGGGCATGACCTACCCGGGTGGCCCTCAGATCGATGCCTGGGCGCAGCGGGGTGATCCCCATTTCCTGAACCTGCCCAGTGCGAAGGTACCTGGGCTTGATTTTTCGTTTAGTGGACTCAAAACAAGTCTCCGGCTTGCACTTGAAAAGGGAACGGCCCATCATCCCGATTTTATTGAAGTGCATCGGGCAGATTTATGCGCCAGTCTGCAGTACGCCATTGTAGACATGTTGATTCAAAAACTCAGGTCTGCCGCACAACTTTATCCTTGTACAGACATTGCATTGGCAGGTGGTGTGGCTGCCAACAGCGGATTACAACAGGCGGCGCGCCTGCAGTGCAGCGAATTAGGAAGCCGATTGCATCTCCCTAAACTGGCTTACTGCACCGACAACGCGGCCATGATTGCACAAACCGCCCTGTATTATCATCAAAAAGGCCAATTCGCTGGGCAGGATTTGGTGGCCAAACCGCGATGGCCTTTGTCGGCCGACGGCCTGCGTTTCTTTACCTAACCTAGCCAACTTGAATTCTGGCGTTATTAATCACTATTTTTGCACCGAATGACCCGATTCAAAACCGTACTGACGGTATTTACCCTCCTCATTTCGACCTTACTTTGGACACCCCATACAGTTTTTGGTCAGGTTCAACGAAAGAAACAGTTTGAAACAAAAGACACAACAGGAATTAAGACCCGAATTCTCTTTGTTTTGGATGCTTCGGGTAGTATGCAGGCCCGGTGGCAGAACAATTCTCGCTGGCAAGTGGCTACACGCTTGCTCACGGAAATCATGGACAGCCTTAAAACAACCCCACAGGTCGAGGTTGCCCTGAGGGTCTACGGTCATCAGACCTTTCGCGACCAGGGCGACTGCAAAGACACCCGCCTTGAGGTGCCTTTCACCGAAGGCGGCCACCAACTGATCCAAGACAAACTCAAGACCATTAAGCCCATGGGCAATACGCCTATTGCTTACAGCCTTTCGCAGGCCGGCATGGACTTCCCAGACGACCCGCTTTCTAGAAATGTGGTGATTTTGATTACCGACGGATTAGAAAATTGCAGCGGCGATCCCTGCCTGGTTTCCTACCAACTACAAAAAAGCAATGTTTTCCTTAAACCTTTTGTTATTGGACTGGGACTCGATTTATCAATGCGTGAGGCTTTCGACTGTGTGGGCACCTATTACGATGCCCAACAAGAGTCTGCCTTCAAGCAAGCACTCACGGCGGTTGTGGCCCAGGCTTTGAATACCACTACGCTGCAGATCGATCTCCTCGATACGAAAGGAAAGCCGTCTGAAACCAATGTTTCGATGTCGCTCTACGCCCGTGAAGCCCAGATGGATCGCTATCATTATGTACATACCAAGAACAGTAAAGGCTATTCCGACACCGTGGTCATAGACCCCTCGAGCAGCTACGACCTCACCATCCATACCACCCCGCCTATTTTTAAAAAAGGCATACAAATTGAAGCAGGAAAGCACAACACCATTCAGGTCAACTGCGAACAAGGCAGCTTAGAATTGGTGGTGGCGGGTGTTTCGGGATACAAAAATCTCCGCGCCACGCTGAGAAACCCGCAGGATGGCGCTTTGGTAGCCACCCAAGATTTCAATACCCTCAGAAAATACTTAGTAGGAACATACGATATTGAAATTCCCACCACACCGGTTATTCATGTGCGGGCCCTGCAACTAAAGGCAGGCGCATCGGAACGCATACAGATTCCTCAACCGGGGATGATTAATTTTGTGAGCAATACAGGCGGTTATGGCGCCATTTTTTTAGTGAACGGGCCTTCCCTCACAAAATGCTATGATTTGAGTCCAAACCTCAGCCTCGAAACGGTTGTGCTGCAGCCCGGTAACTACCGGATTTTATATCGCTCGGCCACCAGCTCACGTATGGTATTTAGTTTGGTGAAAGACTTCAGCATTAAGAGTGGTGAAATTACAACGGTACGCTTCTAATGGTTTTTTTCTGCTGGCTGGCATTTCGATCGGTGTAGTTCATCCCCTTTCAATCTTTTGCTTCGGACATGCCCCGCGCTGCCCCATTGATCCCAGCTGTCTTTGAAGAAGGCGTTGACCCACGCAACCACCAGTATATGTGGATCGAGGCCGACCGCTCGCACCCATCCTTAGGTGCATTCCTTCGCGATCGAACAGAGGGCATCGGCAACCAACAATGGCATACACTGTTTCAGCAACAGCGTGTTCGGGTTAATGAAATTCCGGCTCAGGCAACCGACCCCATCAAAAGAGGCGACCGAATCGAAATACGTCGCGTTCACATGCAAAATTTACTGCCCGAAGATCACGCGATCGAAATTTGTTACCGCGACGAGCACCTCCTGGCCATTAACAAGCCAGAAGGTATGCCCGTTCACCCGGGATTGGGTTGTCATCGGGGCACCGTCCTTCATTTTCTGCGACACCTGTTCCCGGCCCAAGAATACGCCGACCCGGAATTGCGACGCATGCCGGTGCATCGGCTCGATAAGGCAACATCAGGTTTGTTATTGCTTGGCTTGCACTTAGAGGCACAGGCTCAGCTGCGCATTCAATTCGAGAACGGACAGGTTGAGAAAACCTACGAGGCATGGGTATGGGGCAAACCTGAAATGAATGAAGGGATTATTGATCAGGCCATCGGCAGATGCCCGTCAGAACCCAATCGAATCACCACCGACCCGGAGGGAACATTTGGAAAACCGGCCATCACTCATTTTCAATGCTTAGAACACCGATCGGGGATCACCCAAATGTGCTTGAAGCCCCAAACAGGGCGCACCCATCAACTCAGAATCCATATGGCCTGGTTGGGGCACCCCATCGTGGGCGATCGGCGGTATGGAGGATCGGAGAATGAGCATCGAGTAGGCCTGCCATCAGGCGGAAATCGCCTTTTTTTGCATGCGCATGTACTCAAATTCAAGCATCCAGTGACCCAGCAAGAAATCGAACTGAAATGCCCGTTATCGGGTCCAATTTAGGGCTACAAAGGCCGATTTTATCTGTATATTTACGCGAGTTTTAACTTCTTTTTATTTAATTGAACCCATTTCATGCAACAGACTGAGGGGAATTATTCTGCGAGTAATATTCAGGTTTTAGAAGGATTAGAGGCGGTGCGCAAGAGACCCGCCATGTACATAGGAGATATTGGCGTGAAAGGTTTGCACCACTTGGTTTATGAGGTAGTCGATAACTCCATCGATGAGGCATTGGCCGGCCATTGTTCGGATATTGAGGTGTGCATTCATCCCGACAACTCCATTACGGTTAAAGACAACGGTCGAGGCATACCCGTCGACATTCATCAGAAGGAAAAGCGTTCAGCTCTTGAGGTTGTTATGACCGTTCTACACGCGGGTGGCAAGTTCGATAAAGACACATATAAAGTTTCAGGAGGTCTTCATGGCGTAGGCGTATCATGTGTTAATGCCCTAAGCAAGCACCTGAGGGCCGAAGTTCACCGAGATGGTGCTATTTATGAACAAGAATATGCCTGCGGCAAGCCTTTATATTCGGTCCGAGAACTCGGAAAAACAGATTACCGAGGCACCATTGTGCATTTTACTCCCGATGACAGCATTTTCATCACCACCGAATACAACTACAACACCTTAGTGGCACGCCTGCGCGAATTGGCATACCTCAATAAAGGCATCCGGTTGAGCATCCGCGATGAACGGACAGAAGGTGGTCATGAAGTGCGTGAGGATTCTTTCTTTTCTGAAGGTGGATTACGAGAATTCGTGACATTCCTCGACAGCACACGCGAAAAACTGATTGCTGAACCCATCTACCTGGAGCAGTCCAAATCGGGCGTTCCGGTAGAAGTCGCTCTTCAGTATAACACTTCTTACACAGAAAACGTACACAGCTACGTCAACAACATCAATACCCATGAAGGGGGGACCCATGTAGCTGGATTTCGTCAGGCTTTAACCCGCGTTTTAAAACAATATGCGGACAAGGAAGGGATGACGGCCAAATTGAAGTTTGATATTGCGGGCGACGACTTCCGGGAAGGTCTAACCGCTGTCATTTCGGTGAAGGTGGCTGAGCCGCAATTCGAAGGACAAACCAAAACCAAATTGGGCAATAACGAGGTGATGGGTGCTGTAAATGCGGCTGTTGGTGAGGCCTTGAGTCACTTTCTCGAAGAAAACCCACGCGATGCCCGCCAAATCATTAATAAGGTTATTTTAGCCGCCACCGCCCGCCATGCTGCGCGCAAGGCCAGGGAAATGGTTCAGCGGAAAAATGTACTGTCGGGCAACAGCATGCCCGGAAAACTTGCCGATTGTTCGGAGACGGATCCCACGGCCTGCGAAATCTATCTGGTGGAGGGCGACTCGGCCGGTGGCACAGCCAAACAAGGCCGCAATCGGGCATTCCAAGCCATTTTGCCCCTCCGGGGAAAGATATTGAACGTAGAGAAGGCCATGGAGCACCGAATCTATGAGAATGAAGAAATTCGCAATATGTTTACCGCCCTGGGGGTTTCTGTTGGAACAGAAGAAGACCAAAAGGCACTCAATACCGCCAAATTGCGCTACCATAAAATCATCATCATGACCGATGCTGATGTAGATGGTTCGCACATCACAACCCTTATTCTGACTTTCTTCTACCGTTACATGAAAGCGCTGATTGAATCGGGTTATGTCTATATCGCGTCTCCCCCCCTGTATCTGGTGAAAAAAGGCAACCAACAGATTTATGCCTGGAACGATAAGGAGCGTCTGGAGGCTGTTGCCGAGGTAACAAAAGGTGGCAGCGAAAGTGTCGT
>SXGR01278457.1_pt1 | contig 53314 bp, 52 predicted proteins | sample 3174711 | NCBI WGS metagenome assembly SXGR01 (sample SAMN11356860, study PRJNA531348) | freshwater metagenome | isolation source: freshwater sample F1-60 | place: China: Fuxian Lake, Yuxi | collected 2017-12-25 | reverse complement strand
ACTGGTCCTCGGGCCGATGTATCCGAAAATTCCGCACATAAGATGAATTGACATCACTCTACCTCATCTCTAAGCTCTGTGCACTCCTATGCCAATTCTCGATTCCTCCATCAAGGCTGCGCGTCAGAATAAAGTACGCAATGCCAGAAGACTGCCGTTCAAGACCGGCATGAAGACGCAGGTCCGCAAGATCCGGGATCTGGTGAAGGAAGGAAAAATCGACGAAGCCATCAAGGCTCTGCCGCTTGCATTCAAGGCGATCGACATGGCAGCGAAGAAAAAAATCATTCACAAAAAGAACGCAGCCAATAAGAAATCATTGCTCAGCAGATTGACGAACAAGAAAGCGGGAAAGTAAGAAGAGAAGAATGAAGAAGCGACAAGATATTGTGTGCTATTCTTTTTTCTGTTCGCATGTTTCTCCTCGCACTCGACATCGGCATGAAAAGAACTGGTGCCGCCTTCGGCGATACGAAGAGTGGAATTCTGATGGCATTAAAAACGATTCATCATGAATCGACAAGCGAGCTTGTGAAAAAAGTGGAGGAGATCACTCACGAAAAAAAGATCGATGCGCTGGTTGTCGGTCTTCCCTTGCTGCCATCAGGAGAAGAAGGAAAACAGGCATCGATCATCAAAGAAGCAGCCGATGAAATCGTGAGAAAAACCGGAATTTCAGTCGAATACATTGACGAAAGATATACAACCAAAACAGCGCTAAAAGTGCCAAAAATCGATCCAGATGCCAATGCGGCATGTTCGCTCCTGCAGGTGAAAATGGACCGAAAGAATGCTATTGACATGTAGCATAAATGTTCTATCATATCTCCCTTTATAGGGACGACTATCTTGCTCTTTTCAGCTCCGGAGAATCATCCGTATGAAATCTCCAAGAGCAGTGCTCTACCCAACGAACAGGAAAGAAAATTTAACTTTATTTTCTGTCAACGTTCTGGTAGAACAAGATAGTTTATTTCCTCCTTCTCTGCGTATGACCCCTTCCTCCTCCTCCGCCACTCAGACTTCTGCATCGAAAACGCAGCTCAATCTGAATCTTCAGGATCTGCTCGGAGATTTATTTCTCGTGCTCACGCAGAAGGAGTCGGAGGTGATCAAGCGCCGATTTGCCCTCACGGGGCAGGGGAAGCAAACACTCGAGAAGATCGGCAAACACTTCAACGTCACGAGGGAGCGCATCCGCCAGATCGAGAGCATCGCTCTCAGTAAGCTGAAGAGGACCGTCCGCACGACGCGTCTGAATGAAGTGAACGAGATCGCCAAGGGCATTCTCGCATCTCATGGTGGATTGATGCTGTCAACGGAACTGATCTCCGGCGTCCTAAAGCATCTCCCAAGTTCGGAAACCATCGACGGTGCCGTTCTGAGGCTTAGCTTCAGTATCGATACCGAGATCGCATCCGAAGGCCAGAGCCTCACCTACAAGCCGTTCTGGAGACTCGCTAGCCTCTCACTCGACGACATTTCCACGATCGTCGACATGGCAGTGAAGTTCCTCAACAAGCGTCATTCCTGCATGAAAGCTGCCGAGCTCATCAGTTCGATCCAAGCGATGCCTGCGTTCCAAGGACGTCTTCCTTCCCAGGAGCTCATCACGAGCTGCCTCTCGGTCGACGAGCGTCTCAAGGAAATCTCGGAAGGCTGGGGGCTCACCGAATGGCGCTTCGTCCGCCCTCGTTCCATCCGTGACAAAGTCGAAATCGTCCTCAAGAAGATCGCTCATCCTCTCCACTTCATGGAGATCGCCAACCAGATCAGAGAAGCACGCTTCGACCATAAGAACGTCACCGTTCAGGCAGTCCACAACGAACTCATCCGCTACCCGCAGTTCGTCCTCGTCGGTCGTGGACTCTACGCACTCCGTGAATGGGGCTACGAGCCAGGTACGGTTGCCGATGTTATCGAGACGATTCTTAAAGCGAAGGGAGCACTTAGCAAGAAGCAAATCATCGAAGAGGTCTCTAAGCAGCGCACCGTGAAGGTGGGCACGATCAGCTTGAACCTCCAGAAGATGCCGTACTTCATCCGTGTCGGTCGTGCGGTGTACGACTTTGATGCGAGTAAGAAAAAGTAGGTCTTCTACAACGAAATTGCATGACTAAAAAGCCCAATGAAGGCGAAGTGCTGTTTCGGGAATGGGAGGTGGAAGGACGACTGAATGGATATTTTTCGAGATTCAGTCGCATGCTGCAGCCGAGAAAAGATTTGAGAGAATCCATCGGCTCACTTTTTGAGGAAACGATGCTCGGTGAGATTTTTGCACAGCGATTCATGCTGGGAAGAAACCCAAGCCCCGATGAATTTGACGCATCCATGGAGAGAATGTTCGAAGACGAAATTGCCCTCATCGAGAGCTGTCTAGAAGTTATTGAAGATCGAGAAAAAACAATGGCAGATCGCCTGCTGGATGTGGTGAAAAACGTTCAAAATGTACGATGGGCAGCAGGAATTGAGGTCGTTGACAATGAATTTGGCGAACATGATTAGAATCAGGATAATGACTTATAGTGAAATGCTTCATTTAAAAAAAGCATCCAGTGGGATGGCGCGTACCGCAGGTGGGGGACTGCTGGCGGGTATCGGTGCGCAGCGTTTTTTGGTTCTTTTTGTCGCGACAAAAAAAACAATTGTTCGTGCTATACTCCCCACCCCAATGAAAAGAACAATCTTCACACTCGCCCTCACAGGCCTTGCCCTCTCGCTCTCTGCCTGCACAAAAACCCCAACCAACCTTCCTCCTCTCGGCCCGATCACCGCAACCGGAACACTGATCCCCGCCGAAGTATCACTCCTCAGGCGCGGGACGCATCTGCTTCTCGTCAATGGCAAGAAGATGTACTACGTCGAGAGCAAAACCGAAGACCTGGTGAGTAGGGAAGGACAAACTGTCTACGTCGAGGGAGTCGCGGAGAGCAATACGACAAAAGATGATCTTCCGGTACTCGTCCTCCGATCTCTGGAATCCACAAGAGGCGACTCGGGACTGAAAGTCTGGAACATTCCGGCACTCGATATACGCCTTCAGGCACCGATCGCATGGACGGCCTCGATCCAGAAGAGCGTTGCGTCATTCTCGTTGCCTGAAGAAACATCTCCTCTGCTTACGGTAAGCATCAGCGGAAGCGGCTCATTGCCTTCTGGTGGAAGCCATTACTATCTCAGCGGTCGCCGGACAGTTCGAATGGATGATTCCTCCGGAGAGAAGACGGATGTTTTCATCGAAGAAAAGGAATACATCCTCCACCTTCATTTCGATCTCTCCTCGCAAAAACCGATCACGAATACCGAAGATCAAAAACTACTGATCAGCCAATTCGATTACATTCTAAACTCAATAAAATTTCTCTCCGATAGGGAAACGGGGGCAAGCTCATCAGAGGACTCTATTGCGGCTCAATGCGGAGGAGAGGCGAACATCGTCTGCCCGGAGGGTTCGTTCTGCGATGTCACTGATCTCGAAACAAAAATAGGACACTGTCGTTTATTTAAGCGATGAATAGGTGTACGCTTGTACACCATTTTCGCTGACTTTCAAGTCCTTCCATTTGACGCGTACACTGTGAAAAGAGATAGTGCTTGTGAACGTTCGTACACCTATTTCTCTTCTCCTTTTCTCTCATGACAAAACAGACAACGACGACAGGTACACAAACTCCGCCCGTGCAGAAGGTTACTGCGCCGAAGGACGGTAAAGTTGCATCCGCACTGGATCATGCAAAAACAGATGCCTTGAAAGCCGCGATCGCCGATATTGAAAAGCAGTACGGTGCCGGTGCCATCATGAACATGGGCAAAGCACAGATGGTACAGATCGATACGTACCACAGCGGAAGCATCAGCCTCGATCTTGCTCTCGGCGGCGGTATTCCAACAGGACGAATCATCGAAATCTTCGGTCCGGAATCTTCAGGAAAAACAACACTTGCGCTGCATGCCATTTCCCAGATCCAGAATAGGGGAGGCAGAGCAGCCTTCATCGATGCCGAACACGCACTCGACATTCAATACGCGAAGCGTATCGGCGTGAATATCGACAATCTCTTTGTCTCTCAGCCGGACGACGGTGAGCAGGCACTGGAAATCACCGAAACGCTCGTACGCTCAGGAGGAATCGACATTGTCGTCGTGGACTCGGTAGCAGCGCTGACCCCGAGAGCTGAGATCGAAGGCATGATGGGCGACAGTCACATGGGGCTGCAGGCGCGTCTCATGAGTCAGGCACTTCGAAAACTGACGTCGATTGTGAGCAAGACCAACTGCTCCGTGGTTTTCATCAATCAGATGCGTATGAAAATCGGAGTCATGTTCGGCAATCCCGAAACGACAACAGGCGGCAATGCACTCAAGTTTTACGCCTCGCTGCGATTGGACGTACGAAGAATCGACAAAATCACCGAAAAAGGCGCTGACGAACAGACGATTGTTGGTAATCGCACACGCGTCAAAGTCGTGAAGAATAAAATCGCCCCTCCCTTCAGACAAGCGGAATTCGACATTCTGTACGGTCAGGGAATCTCCAAGGAAGGCGACATTCTCGACCTTGGCGTAAAGTACGGCATCATCGAAAAATCAGGTGCGTACTTCAGGCACGGAGAAGAAACGATTGGACAGGGCAGGGAAATGGCTCGTCAGTATCTGAAAGAACATGGAAAGCTTTCGGAAAAGCTTGAGAAGGAAATCAGGGATGTATACATGAAGGCGAGCGCAATATAGGTTATCGCATCATGAAGGACCCGAGGAAACAAGCTAGTCACGGGGGGAAATTCAGCTACACTTCCCCCCTATGGCTTCAGCATTTCTCGACGTACAGCCAAGCAGCCTCGAAGCGGAGCAAACCGTGCTCGGAGCGCTCCTCATCGACCCTGAGGCGATCATTAAGGTATCCGACCTCTTAACTCCAGAAGACTTCTACGATCCGACGTACAAGATGATCTACGCCGCTGTCGTCACGCTGTACCAGTCCCACCAACCAATCGACATTGTCACGGTAAGCGCAGCCCTCGCGGACAACAAGAAACTGCAAGAAGTCGGGGGAAGCGCACTGCTTGCGGAACTTGCATCGAAAGTTCCGACCTCCGCTCACGTCTACAAGTACGGACAGATCGTCAAAACCAAAGCGGTACACCGACGTATCATTCAGGCGGGAGAGCAGATCAAGGCTCTTGGATTCGAAGTGGAGAAAGCAATACCGGACCTACTGGAGCAAGTCGAGAAAACTGTCTTCAATATCTCCGCAACATTTTTGAAAGAGAAATTCATTCACATTCGCGAAATCTTAAGCGCACGGTACGAAAAGTTTGCAGAGATGCACGAGTCGAAGGATACAAGCATCAAGGGTGTTTCCACCGGATATACGGCGCTGGATTTGAAACTGTCCGGCTTCCAACCGAGCGATCTCATCATCATTGCCGCAAGGCCGAGCATGGGAAAAACGTCCCTTGCTCTGAACGTCGCCCAGAACGCAGCAATCAAACACAATAAAACCGTCGCCATCTTCTCTCTGGAAATGAGCAAGGAGCAACTCGTGGATAGACTGTTCGCATCCATGCTTGGTGTGGACTCGTGGAAGCTGCAAAAAGGGAAACTGGAGGATCGAGACTTTCAGAACATGGGACCCATCATGGATGACCTCAATAAGGCGAACATTTTCATCGACGATTCAATGGGCTCATCCATCCCCGAACTTCGCGCGAAGGCGAGAAGGCTCCAGATGGAACACGGCCTCGATATGATCATCATCGACTTCTTGCAGCTCATGAGCACCGGAAACCAAGGCTACGTCGGCAATCGAGTACAGGAAATTTCAGAAATTTCGAGGTCGCTCAAGATGCTCGGTCGCGAGCTTAAAATCCCCATCGTGGCACTCAGTCAATTATCCCGCGCCGTCGAGAACCGTCCCGGCAATATTCCGCAGCTCTCGGACCGTCGTGCATCCGGCTCCATCGAACAGGACGCGGACGTCGTACTCATGATGTACCGTGAAGACTACTATGAGGAAGATTCAGATCGTCCCGGTATTACTGACATCTACATCCGCAAGCACCGAAACGGACCGACAGGACGTATCGAACTCATGTTCAAGAAGGAGCAGATGCGATTCTACGACGTCGACAAAGCCCACGAAGCACAGTCACTATCGTCGAAGGCCAGTGGCAAATTACTTGCGCAAATGAAGCCCATGCAACAACAGAGAAGAGTGATGATGGACGAGTGAGACCGAAGACGGATTTCACGCTACGATAAGCACGATGCTTCTACTTCCCATACGACCGTCGGTTTCACTGGCAGAGATACTGTTGTATTCGTTTCTGACGTTCCTGATCGCTCTCCTGGTCACGCGACCGTTCGTTACAATGCTTCATAGGTTCAAGCTCGGAAAGAAGCTGAGACTGGAAGCAGTGGATGGAAATGCGGCGAGCATCTTCCTTTCATACCATCAAGCGAAAGCGGGCACACCGACCATGGGAGGCATCCTCATCTGGGGATCCATTTTGGTCTCCGTCATGATTTCGCGATTTCTCGCACTCGAAGGTTTCGTCGAACACTCGCTCCTGCAGCGCGGCCAGGTGTACCTGCCGCTCGCCATGATGGTCGGACTCGGCCTCCTCGGTGCTGTCGACGATTACTTCAATATCTGCGGCATCGGAAAGAACAGGGGACTGAATGCGATTCCGAAACTATGTTTCCTCCTTCTCATGAGCGGACTGGCCGCAGGCTGGTTTTACTTCCGGCTCCAGTACCACACGGTCCACGTTCCGTTCGGCGAACTACTCGGTCTCAGTACGAGTGAAGTCGATCTCGGACTTCTCTACATTCCCTTCTTCATGTTCGTTGTGATCGGCACGGCGAATGCCGTTAACGTCACGGACGGACTCGATGGACTCGCAAGCGGGCTCCTGATCATCGCGTTCGCTTCATTCGGAGTGACGGCATACGTATCAGGGCTATACGTACTCGCAGCATTCTGCGGTGTCTGTGCGGGAGCAATTGCGGCTTTTCTCTGGCACAACGTTCCACCGGCAATCTTCTTCATGGGAGACACTGGAGCGCTCGCACTCGGCGGTGCGCTCGCCGTCATGGCATTTATGATCAATCAGGTCCTCATCCTTCCTCTCCTCGGCTTCGTCTTCGTGATCGAGATGCTCTCAGTCATCATCCAACTCCTCAGTAAGAAATACCTCAAGCGAAAAATTTTCCTCTCCGCTCCGCTTCATCACCATCTGGAAGCGCTGAACTGGGGAGAGAGCAAAGTGACGATGCGACTCTGGATTGTCGGCATCTTCTTCGCGTTTCTGGGGGTTCTGGTCGGAATTTACGGATAAATTCATCGAGTTGACTATTCACAGTAATTTATTAAAATACATGAGTGAAAAACACTCCACCGCATATTTGGGATGGAAAAATTTCAATCGATGAAAGAAGAAAATGGTCCGAAGAATCCATACCCTATGGTAATGGAACGCCAAAACATGAAATACAACATGGGCTTCTTAGCCTCTTTTTTCCAAGCAGTGACGTCGGGCAGAGGATTGAGGATCTCGCGATAATGTTCGGAATAAAATACGCACAGATGTCTTCCTACCTTCGCGGGCTTAAAGTCGTCAACTTGATTGAACTTGATCCAAGAGATATGGAAGGCCGTAGCTACAGGAGAGTCAGAAATCCGTGGAATTACACTTTCCATACACGAGTGACGAATTTTTATACAAGAACAGAAGAGTCTGTTTCCCTTACACCTGAAGCTGTAAAAATTGATTGCTCGTGCCAAAAACAAAATTAAGTACGGTTATTGCCATAAAACACTTTTCACGTATGGCTTTCCGCCTTACACTCGACGCATGCTCCGAGTAGCGATCAACGGGTACGGTCGTATCGGTCGGAACGTGCACAGACAATTCATTGAAATGTACGGGGACAAGGTGGAGGTTGTCGGCATCAACGCGTCATCGGATGCCGAGATGCGGGCCTATTTATTGAAGTACGACTCCCTCCACGGGAGACTGCATGCCGATATCAAAGTGGAAGGAAACGATATCGTCGTGAACGAAAAACATGTGCGCGTCGTGAAAGAACGTGAACCCGGTAAATGCCCATGGAAAGAACTGAAGGTCGATGTGGTCATCGAATCCACGGGTCATTTCGACACGTACGAGAAAGCTGAAGGACACCTTCTGGCAGGCGCCAAGCGCGTGATCGTCACAGCCCCCGTGAAAGACAAAACACCGACTTTCGTCATGGGAGTGAACGACCACCTGCTGACGAAAGACATGTTGATTATCAGCAACGCTTCCTGCACCACAAACTGCATCGCACCCGTCATCAAAGTCATGGATGAAAATTTCGGCGTAGCCAGCCTGCTCGTTAGTTCCGTCCATGCATTCACCACGTCCCAGAACCTACTCGATAACAAGGCAAAGGAAGGGGGCGAGCTTAGGAGGGCGCGTGCGGCGACACTCTCAATGATCCCCACCAAAACGGGTGCAGTAAAGGCTTGCGGAGACATCTTCCCGCACCTCAAAGGAAAGATGGACGGCATGGCATTTCGCGTACCGGTACCGACGGTCAGCTGTGCGTATATGGCCTTTGCCATGAAGAAAGAAGTGACCGTCGAAGCGATTCATGCCGCCCTCGCGGCTGCAACGAAAAAACCCGAGATGAAAGGCATCCTCTCCATCTCCTATGACCAGTGCGTTTCCATCGATTTTCAGACGGACCCACATTCATCGATCGTCGATACCCCGTCGACAAAAATCGTAGACGGGAAGAACGCACAGATCCTCAGCTGGTACGACAACGAATGGGGATATGCGATGCGCGTTACAGAGATGACATTGAAACTGGGAGCCCTGATTTAAATTCTCCTTCACCCTAACCCTCGCCTATGTCTTCCTGCCCCCTCCCATCTCGCATCTCACTCAATAATCACCTGTATGCCGCAGGCATACCCGATTCTCTTCGGCACCTCATCAACGATATCGCCAGAGGGGGTAAGTACGTGCATAACGCCATCCGTACAACCGATCTCGGGCTTGCCGGCTCTAATAATACTTTCGGCGAGGATCAGCTGAAGCTCGATGTTCTCAGCAACAAAATCATCAAAGAGGAACTCTGTGAATCGAGACTCGTGCACTCCTTTGCCTCGGAGGAAGAATCGGATGGATTACATGAACTCATCGTCGATGCTCCCTACACCGTCGTCTTCGACCCCCTCGACGGCAGTTCACTCGTCGATTGCAATCTGGCAATCGGATCGATTTTTGGCATTTACGAGAGCAAGGGAGGTCTCATCGGCAAGAAGCCGAGAGATCAAGTGGCGGCCCTCTATCTCGTCTACGGCCCGCGCACGATTCTCGTCTACAGTGCAGGAAAGGGCTCGCATGCGTTCTACCTGAATGAGGTGGGGGAATTCAATCTTCTGCAGAAAAATCTGATGATGAAGGACGAGGTCAAAACGTACGCGCCGGGAAATCTGCGAGCCGTCGTCGACACCCCAGCCTACAGGAAAATGATGAATCTGTGGCTCGATGAAGGTCATACGCTTCGGTACTCCGGCGGTATGGTTCCGGACATCCACCACATGCTCATCAAAGGCGCTGGCATCTTCACGAACATCGGCGGAAGTAAGTATCCGAAGGGAAAGCTGCGACTCCTCTACGAGTGCGGCCCGTTCGCGTACATCACAGAGCATGCGGGAGGAGCGTCCTCAGACGGGAAGCAATCAATTCTGGACGTGGAGATTCACGATCTCGATCAACGCACTCCGATCATCATCGGAGCAAAGAAGGAAGTGAAGAGAGTGAGTGAAGTGCTTGCAGGAAAATAACGCCAAGCACACGCATCTCGCCGCACGCAAATGATCACCACTTCCAGAATGCCTCACTCAGCGCTTTCGGAAGGACTTCCTCAAGAGTCTTATTCGGCTCGGCATCCTTGATTTTTCCCTCAACCTTGAAGATGCGCTTCATGCTGCGATACGTTCCCCAGGGGTATACTTTTCTCCAGAAAGATCTCTTGGACGGCTCCTTTCCCTTCGCATCTGCCACTTTCGGTGCAACGTACAACTTTGAAAGAGGCTTCTCTCCGGACTTATTCCATTCGACGCGCCCGACGACCGTACGCGTCTCAGGATCGACGTAGACAAGATCGTCATCCTTGTAGGACGGCATCTCGGGAGCCGATGATTCAGTGGGAGTCGTCATGGTTTAAAGAGTGAATGATCCTCGACGGGCATCGGAGAAGGGGGAGGAGGGGGAGGGGGTCTGTGCTCGTCTGGAAGATCGGGTGCCACCTTCACGACTCGCTTCTGCTCGTCAGGATGATGGAAGAGTTCGTGCACCTCGTTCTTCCGCTGCTCATCATACTTGAGAAACGCATAGAGTGTGGAGAGAACGCTACCCGCAATGGAAAGGTAGATACCGAAGCGTATCTCGGCACCGGAGACCTCGGAAGTCAGGCGGAAGAGGATGGTGAACGATGCAATGAGGAGAATGCTCGTGACGGCACAGAGAATGAAACGAACGGTATTGCGAATGACCTTGCGAACGAGCACCGGACCCCCGAGAAGAGGAGAGAGCGTCATGGCAACAATAAAAATGGCGATGGCAAATACCGTGTGACCGATGAAACCGGTATGGAACCCGAATCCGTTCCACTGTTGTTCTTCTCCTACCCACTGGCCCCCGACCCAAGGCGCGAAAAGACCGAGTACACAGAGAACCAGTCCAACGTGTAAAACCTTCTCCTCCAGCTCCAGGCCGCGAAGAACACGGGTGAATTTTTCGAACATCGAGACCACTATACCAACTCAGTCACTTTTCGACCACTCGAAGTGATAGAATCGGAATATGAAGAAGCCGTTTGAAAACATCGGCATCACCATGCGTTCGGACAGTCCGCGTATGGCCGAAACCCTTCATAAAATTCTGAAGATCTTGAAACAGATCAAGAGGAATGTCCTAATCGACGGCAAACGATGCATCCCCCAGAAAAATGGAGGAATTGAAACATATGAGGATACGTCATCGCTCGACCTCCTCATCGTGATCGGAGGGGATGGAACGATTCTCAGATCGGTTCGGGAAATGAAGAATTTCGATGTCCCAATCCTCTCCATCAATCGGGGAACCATCGGTTTCCTGACCGAAATGACCGTTGCGAGGATGGAAACGATGCTGCGCCAGTTCCTGTCAGGAAAGGGAAAAATTGAGAAACGAAGCCTCCTTCATGTCGTCGCCATGCGGGGCAAGAAGAAACTGATCGAAGGGAAGGTCCTAAATGAGGCCGTCATCGCACAGGGAGCCATTTCACGTCTCATCGATCTCAAGACGTGCGTGAACGGTGATCCGCTTGCCGTATTTCATGCCGACGGAGTGATCATCGCAACACCCACCGGATCGACCGCCTATTCGCTCGCCGCGGGAGGACCCATCGTCCATCCGCAGATGAGGGCGACCATTCTTACGCCGATCAACCCGCACAGCTTCACGCAGAAACCTCTTGTATTACCCGCCGAGAACGAAATCGAGGTGACGATCATGACCAAGAAGAGCAGATTTTCCGATGTTCACGTCAGCCTGACGCTCGACGGTCAGACGTACGTCACTCTCGAACGAGGAGACGTCGTTCGTGCGAAGATTGCGAAGGAAACGGTGCAATTTCTCCGTTTAAGCGAAGAAACCTTCTTCTCGACCCTCAGAAGCAAATTGAAGTGGGGAGAAAGGCTCGAGGGCGTGGAAAGAGAGGATTAAGACGCTCTAGCACCTGTCAAAAAGAATCAAAATATGCTATAATAACTGGATGCTTTCAATCGATGCAAAAAAATTGGAAAGACTGCAAGGAGAAGAGCTTCTCTCGACACTCGAGCAGGAGGCGATCAGGTGCGGTATTTCCGACATCCATTTCAATCCGCAGAAGACGGGTGTGAAAATAGAATGGCGCGAACTCGGGCTTCTGACAACGCTCCTCACCATCACGCATGACACCTTCGATTCGGTGCAACGCCGCATCAAATTCAAGGCGAAATTGAAGCTCAATCTCACGACGGTCGCCCAAGACGGTCAGTATACGTTTCCAACCGGAGGGCGGATGGTGAACGTGCGCGTTGCCAGCCTTCCTTCGAGATTCGGAGAAGCCTTCACTCTGCGTCTGCTCGACCCCCAAAGAGGCATCGTGCCACTCGAGAAACTGGGGTTTCCGGAGGACATCAGGAAGAATATACAAACGATCGCTGAACTCCCGAACGGGCTCGTACTCGTTACCGGACCCACTGGTTCCGGAAAAACGACGACGCTCTACGCGCTTCTGTCGACGCTCGCGGGGAAAGATAGAAATATCATTACGCTGGAGGACCCGATCGAGTACGAACTCAAGGACATCATCCAGAGCCAGATCGACGTGGAACACGGCTACACGTTCGCCTCCGGACTGCGTGCAATTCTCCGTCACGACCCGGACATCATCCTCGTCGGAGAAATCCGCGATCAGGAAACGGCACAGACGGCAATCGACGCATCGCTGACAGGTCACCTGGTGTTCGCAACACTGCATACCAATTCCGCCATCGAAGCGATTCCTCGTCTGCTGTCGATGGGTGTCAGCTCCTACACGTTTGCACCCGCACTGCGAGCTGTGCTTGCGCAGAGACTCGTTAGAACAATCAATCCGGAACTTCGTGCAACGATTGCAGATCACACGGAAGCAGAACCGCTGTATTACACCGGACAGTTGGCGCTGCCGGAATTCCTGATCGGAACCGAGGCGATCAAAAACCTCATTCTCAGCCAGGCACCTAGTGCGGAGATCATGGCTACGGCAAAGAAAGAGGGCTTTAGAACAATGAAGGAGTACGGCGAACAATTGATCAAGGAGGTCGTCACGAGCAGAGCGGAAGTCGCAAGGGTCACCGCAATCTGAAAACAAAGGGAAAAGGGAAAGCTCGCTTGCAACGGCAAAGCCTGTTCGCCTATGATGAACAACCAATGCTCCCGCACCACAGACGACGCTTGACGATGGTCGGCTCCTCCGAGACGAGGAGGCCTCGCGCATTGATGCGCTTTGCCATTCTGGTGCTGGCGCTCCTCATCGCGTGGTATCTGATCACGAAAGTGCTCGCACTCTTCGATTATTCGATCGGCAGAAAAACGGCCACGACGCTCGTCATCCGCTCCGGATTCGAGAGTGTGCAGGTATCGTTGCAAGGAGGGGAGTGGCAACGCGCCGAGACGAATCTGAGACTCTACGCGGGAGACGCCGTCTCCCTTCGCGGCAACGCAGATACGCTGCTGACATTTTTCGACGGATCCCGCATTCGACTCGACAGGGAGAGCGACGTGCTACTGGAGCAGAGTGACAGTGTGGAAGCGGGCATATCGTCTCTTTCCCTCATGCTGCGCTCGGGAAGGATATGGATCGCCACACCGAAGCAGAAGACGTACTCAGGATCGATCGTTCGGACGATCGGAACGAAGAACTTCTCGGCGGAAATCCCCGCAGGTACTCATGCAATGCTGAGTCAAACGCTTGTGACCGTGCTGCGTGCGGGAGGAGCAGGCATTCTAATGGATATCGATGACAGCGCGGAAGATGTCATTATCGGTGAGGGCCAATACATGAGTCTCTCAGACGAAGCCAAGACAGCCATCTCCTCAGGTGGTGATCCCTATGAGTTCAGAGATCCCGTCACTGCCCAGATGCTCAAGGATGAATTCCTCACGACCAGTTACGCACTGCTGAGTCAGGAAACGCAGATCAAGAGCGGAAGCGGAACGACATCCGCCGATACGCTGGACGGCGTCGATCTGACAGTGTCATCCCCCGAGAACCATGCCGATATCAAGACGAAGACAGTGACGGTGAGCGGCAACGTCAGCGAGAGGGTTGCGCTGGTACTCGTGAACGGCCAGAGCGTGCCCCTGCAAAAAGACCAATCATTCTCGGTAGACATGAACCTCGGAAAAGAGAAGACATCGATGTTGCACATCGAAGCGCAGGATCTGCAGGGGATCACGCTGAATTCTATCGACCGAACGGTCACAAACAGCTTCCAACCGACCGTGGATCCCGTCAGATTCAAATCCCCAGTGGCATCTGGCGGAACGCTGACGACCGGACTTCGGGAAGTGGAGATCACGGGAGAGGCTCCGGCAGGCGCCGCCGCAATCATCATGAACGACTACAAGCTGCAACTCTTCAAGCCGGGTAGCCGTACGTGGAGCTACCTCGCAAGTACCGCACTCGGAAACATGGTCGTGGGAAAGAACACCTACACGGTCACCGTTCTGGATTCGGACGGCAATAAGAGCCCTCCGAGAAGTATCTTCATCGTTTTCGGTATTACGGGGAGCGAGACGGCAACAGGAAGCGTAGTCGCCCCTCCGCTCAAGCAGAACACGCCACTAAAGCCGGGCTCGATTTCGGTGACCGGACCTGCTGGAGGAACTGAGGCGACAACCGATCAGAAGGAGGTGATTCTGGAAGGACTGACCTCTTCCGAGACTTCGTCGATCTCGGTGAACGGTTACACGCTCTCGCTGTATCTTCCTGGTAAAACAACGTGGAATTACATCGCTTCGACCGATCTGCAGACGATGAAGCGCGGTCGCAACGTCTACCGTATCGTCTCACGGAATAAGGACGGCGAGATTCTCGACGTACTGGAGTATACGATCAACTTCAGACCGTAAAAGAGAGATCACCGTGACAGCACATTCTCTAACTCACGCGGTGTAAGAGTAACCATGAGTAAAACATCAGGGCATTCTCTTGCAATCGTGTCATTCACTGCCTGCACCATTTCAGCTGTCACAGGACGTTCAATGACATGCTGAAAACCCTGGGAATCGAGGAACGGCACTTGCTCGGCGACTCTTCGATTGATCTCCGTTTCTACGTGCGCAATGCGTCCAAAATCCATCTCTTCAAATTTGCCCGCAATCACAAGAGGAACACCTGCACAAGGCTCTTCAACAATCGATGCATATCGTGCCCATATGGTTGCAACAATATTGGAACGAGCCATAGTGCAAAATTCTACTCCTGAAGTTTCTTCCTACACAATCCCGTCAGCACTCAGTCCTACTCTCTTCAGAAAATCTCCAAGGATCATTGGAAGCGAACATGAAACAGAAATTTTCTTCTTTGTAGTCGGCGAAACAAAACTCAACTTCCATGCATGCAAACAGAGAAAATCGACCTGCATTGCAGCAGTGATCTTCAGTGACGCCGTCGAGCCGTACTTCTCGTCTCCGAGTATGGGATGCCCGATACTCTGTAGATGCACTCGTATCTGGTGCGTCCGTCCTGTGTGCAACTCGCAAGACAGAAGTGCAATGCCCTGTGCGGAAGAAAGTGTCCGATAGGTAGTCAGGGCATTCCTCGTTTTTCCGACCTGCACAATCGACATTCTGGTCCTATCTCCGGTGTGCCTGCCGATCGGCGCATCGATCGTCGCTGCCTTGGGAGAGGGGACACCTGCGACGAGTGCAAGATAGAATTTCTCGACCGTTCGCGTCTCAAATTGCTTCTGGAGCGCCAGATGCGCTTTCGGATTTTTGGCAATCAACAGACACCCAGTCGTTTCCTTGTCCAAGCGATGCACTAAAACCTCTGATTCCGAGAAGGGGAGTTTTCGATCCTGAAAAAGGAAACGAAGACCATCCAGAATCGTCGCATCTTCCTTCGACATTCCGTTTCCGGGATGCACGGCAAGACCCGCAGGTTTTGCGATCACCAGACAATCATCGTCTTCATGAAGAACGGCGAATTGTTGATCAATCCCGGCGGCATCGGGAACCTTCGGAGCTGGAGGAAGCATGTATTCGACACAGTCGTTTGCACGAAGGATCCTCGACGGTCGGATTTCTTTTTTGCCGCTGATGCGGACAAGCCCACCCTCAATCATCTTCTGCGCAGCACTCCTGCTCTTGATCACTGGAATCGTGGCAAGCAAGAGATCGAGACGCATACCGCTGCCGGAAGGGGCTTCGAGCCATTCTGTTTGACGCATGCCTCTACTATGCCTCACTCTAGGAAGTAATGACATCTATTGATGAGCTTCTTACTCGGGCAGTCAGCGACGTCGTGCCGCGTGCAGTTGCGGAAAACAAATTGAATAAGGAACAGAAACTCAGGATCTACTTCGGCATCGATCCAACCGGCGCAAAGCTGCATCTCGGACACTCCGTACCGCTTCGAAAAATGCGCGCCTTTCAGGACGCGGGGCACCACGTCATCCTGGTCATCGGCAGCTTCACAGCAATGATCGGCGATCCGTCTGGAAGAGATGAAATGCGTCAGGAACTGACAAAAGAGGATGTGCAAAAAAATTTCGAGACGTACATCGAGCAGGCGAAGCTGATTCTCGACATGAAGAAGCTGGAAGTAAGATACAACCACGAATGGCTGGAAAAGCTTTCACTGAGGGACATCCTCGGACTCACGAGCCACTTCACCGTCCAGCAAATACTCAAGCGCGACATGTTCGCCAAGCGTTTGCGAGAAGACAATCCGATCAGCCTTACGGAGTTCATGTACCCGCTCATGGTCGGTTACGATTCAGTGATACTCGACGTGGACTGCGAAATGGGAGGCAATGACCAGCTCTTCAACATGCTCGCAGGCAGAACGCTCCAGCATGCGTACAAGAAGCGTGACAAATTCGTCCTCACGACGAAACTGATCGACGGAACGGACGGCAGGAAGATGAGCAAGACCTACAATAACTGCGTCTACCTCACCGATGCGCCCGATGAAATGTACGGTCGTATTCTCTCGATGCCAGACAACCTGATACCACTCTACATGGAGTGCTGCACCGATCTTCCGATGACGGAAGTGAAGGCAGCCGAGAAAGCATTGAAAGACGGCAAAGAGAACCCGAAGAACCTAAAGATGCGCCTCGCGCGAGAGATCGTGACGATCTACCACAGCGCGAAGGACGCGACTGCGGCCGAAGAAGCGTTTGAGAATGTCTTCAAGAACAAAGGCGTTCCGGAGGACATGCCTGAGTATAAGATAAGGAAAGGGGAGCCTTTAATCGATGCACTGCTCGGGAGCGGTTCCGTGGTGAGTAAATCAGAAGCGAGAAGGCTTATTGAACAGGGAGGAGTGAAGGTGAATGATGTCACCGTGAAATCTGTCGATGCGAAAGCTGAAGAAGGTATTGTGAAGGTGGGGAAGAGGAAGTTTTTAAAAATTAAAATATAGAGGATTTTTCCTTATAAAACCCACCCCCTCAGAGCCAGCGCAGTGCTGACAATGATGACGAGTGAGAGGAGGAACGCTCCGCCGATGCTTGTGTATGCATGTATAGGCATACCGTAGAAGACGAACGGAAAGGGTATTCATTACACAATCTCCCCGATCGACTATTCCTCGTCAGGCCAACTGCCGACATCAGAAATCTCCATCGGCCCCAAACCCGTATCGACATACGTTACCGCAATCATGTCCATTGGTACGTTATGCATCTGGCTTGCCATGCGAGCGGCCTCGACGGGATTGTCTGCCGCAACAAGCTGCGACTCGTCCGTTGTCCACGACGCAACGAATTTTCCCGCAAAACGATCCAGCGTGCCGTCACACACTCGATCGCGTAACCAACTCCATGTCTCAGCCTGATGACTGTCGACAATCTCTTGCAGAAAGCCGTCATCACCGCGCTGCAGCAAACGACTTGCGAGGAGCAAATTCTCCGGATCATCCGCAAGCTGCTTCAGGCGACCGACATTCGCTTCTCCCCCGGCAATGCGCGTGAGGAGCGTATGTGCCCTGATCCACACCAACTCCCGAATGTACTCCGTTGCCGCATGCACCTGCTGTTCCTGTCCTTCTGCCTGCTGCTTCTCCCGGACCGCAAGAAGCCTGCTCACTCGCTTCGACACTAAACCTTCATCGAGCAAAAGTGTTCTGAAATAGACTCCTGCCTCCAGATCATCACTGTCGAATGCATCCGAGAAGTCGTGCGAAGCCAAATCCGGATTACCGTTCATCGACATATATGATGAAAATAATACTTAATATAAAAATTGTCAATTTTTATTCCGATTCAATTACATGACCCAAATCCTGAGCATCAGCGCCGGTGCGCCCGTGAGGACTACCGAAAGCAGGAATGCCTTGCCGATACTCGAGTAAGCTTTTTTTGACATTGGACATTATAAACGTGCGGAAAAGGATTTTGTTACACGGGAAACTCTGCATCCCATACCCTGAAGGGTGCACTGAAGTCGCCGAATGCTTGAGACGGAAGAGGGGAGTACCACGTGCAGACTGCTTGGGTCTGGGGAGCTCATCACCCAGGAAAGGACTGAATCGCAGCTCCCGGAGCCATCCAAACTGAAGTTCAACTCACGACAGTCGACGAGAAGCCTTCGGCTTTCGTGGGTTCTTCCAGCCCCGAACGAGGAACAAATCTGAGTCATGTCCTGAGTGTACACTCGTACACCCTCCCCTGCAAGTGAAAACAATGGACAGCTCCCCCGTCTCGACCTGCGATACAATACGAATGACATGAAAAAACGGGTGCTGATCATCGACTGCTTGCGAGCCTTCGCCATCTTTTCGATGATCGCCTACCACCTGGCCTACGACCTCCAAACGTACTATTCGTTTCAGATCAATGTCCATGACGGACTCTGGAAAATCTTCGAACAGATCGTTGCAGGACTGTTTCTCTTACTCGTCGGCTGGTCATTTCTCCTCTCCTGGAAACGAACTCCTCATTGGAAAAAATATGTAAAAAGGGGAGCGACGATCTTCGGATACGGGCTGATTGTCAGCGCTGCGACATTCCTCTTCGACCCCGCTACCTACGTCAGGTTCGGTATCCTGCACCTCATCGGCGCATCCGTCATAATGCTGCCTCTCTTCGTGAGGCTTAGGCAATTTGCTCTCATTCCGGGCACACTTGCCGCGATGATCGGAATGCAATTACGTGACGGCACAGCTTCAACACCACTCTTCCTACCCATAGGACTGACGGAACCAGGATTTCAATCAGTTGACTACTTTCCCTTGTTCCCTTGGTATGGAGCTGTACTCCTTGGCGTAACGATAGGCTTTGTACTGCAGAACTTGCCTGCCTCCGAACCTGCAAAAGGAAAACTGAAGGAATTGATAACGATGACCTCTCGATACTCCCTGTCGATTTACCTCCTTCACCAGCCGATACTGCTGATCGTGCTTCGAATGGCACTAGGAAAGCCCTATCACTGAATATCTCAGCCTGAATGCCGAAACAGGGGAGAAGAATAATTAATTAAGAAAATATACTTCCGTTTTGTCGATGATAAGTTATCCACATCTTGTGCAGAAAACAACGTATCTGTGGGATCGGTGCATAAATTGTCATTTTGTTCGTGTCAGATTCAAATAACAGGGAAAGGGGAGCAGGAATCCCGATATCTTGAAAGACGCACAATGTATCTTGTACATTATTGAATAGGCCTCTTTTTGAAAGCCTGCCTTAATCCTCTTCATCGACAACGGTGATTGAAGATCCGATTCCGGGCAGCTGATATGTCCACGGTGGCCAAAGACCTATTTCCACCTTGCTGACCTCCGGCAAGTTCTTAATGATTCTCTTCGCCTCCGAGATGTCCTTCCCACTTACATTGTCTCGTATGTATTTCGCGAACTTGGCTCCGACCGGCGTAAGAGGATTCAAAACATAGCGCTCTGAGTAGGTCAAGTCAGCGGTTATTTTCACCCACAATAGATCGTCATCCCATGGAGGGATGACATAGAGGTCCATGTTCTCTTTTGACAGAGAACTTTGAAGAATTGTTTTCCCTGCGGGAACACGTTCCGCCGCCTCCCCTTTCAGAATATCAAGTAGTTTGTCCTCGTCGTAGAGAACAACCGTATAGTCCAGGCTTCCCGAAACGGGAACCGACGTCACGTTCTGTCCGATGAATGATTCGGAGAGCTGGAAATTGCCGTAGGCGATCTTCGTCAGATCATCTCTCTTCAGCTGAACATAGTTCGTTCCGCTCAGATTATTCTCCCCGATGCGCTCATCTTCCACTTGTTGTCTCGCAACCATCAGGAGTTCCTGCTCCAGTCTCTGCTTCGCCCCCGGGTGCTCCTGCGAGCCGAAAATATCTTCTTTCGTGAGCATGTTGACATACGACGTCGTTCCGCCGGTGGCAGGCTTCTCGTTGCGTGCGTACACAAGGGCGCGCTCTCGCTCCGACAGACCAAGGAAATCCCACTTCACACCAGAGGGAACATTGCCGCGACTTCCCAGCACCTCCCCGTACTGATCGATGGGGTCGGCAACGGCTCTCATATCCTGTTTCGTCTTCGAAGCCAGTGTCAGATCGTTCTGCAACCTGAAACGCATGCCAGCCTGATTCACGAGACGCGTCCCCTTCCTCAGTGAATACGACTCATCTGAGTCATTGAACACCGTCACCATCATCTCGGCATTCGTACCGGTGAAATTTTTGCTGATCTGGTCATAAGTGATGGTTCGATCAATGTGAACAGTCAAACGCCTGAGCGGCAACGACTTGATCCGATCCGTTGGAACCGGAATGACAGCACCCGATTCCACGAGATACACGTTCGTCGTGAATGTCTCCGTCTCCTGGTTCGACCAAATGCGAATCGTCGCGGAAGGCAGAAAACGAAAGAACACATAGCCGAACGACACGATGCTGATGATGAGAAGAAGCCAAATACGAAGTTTTGGAAGCGACAGAAGGCCAACTATTTGCAGTCTGGATCGAATGTCTCTCCGCCATGAAACCGGGCTGAATGCACGCACGGCTTCGGAGAGGGACGGATGCGCTCGGAGGAGGATGGTCAGCTCTTTGAGGTTCTCGATGCACTGCCATCCCGCCGCCTGGGCGATGGCAAGAATACGTGCGTCCTTCGTCGCCAAAAGCAAACGACGGTCTGGATTGAGCGCACGGGACTCCGAAAACAACTTCGATAGCGCCTGATCCGAAAGATGTGCGAGACTGTCCGAACCGATGACGAGAAAAAAAGGCCCTGCGGATTTTCGCACCGCTCCGAGAACCACTTTGAGAGAAGATTTCTCACTGACGACAAAAACAGTGACAGGTGTCGGCGATGATTCCTTCGACTCGGACATGGTGAAGAGTATGCCTGAGTGATGAGTGAGCAGAAAGGTCCGGGCCCTCCTGTCTTATTTTTCGAGCGCCTTCAAGGATGCGAATCGCTTGCCGCCAATGAACTCGAGCATCGCACCTCCGCCCATGCTCACGAACGAGTACGCGGAGAGCGGATACTTGTAACGAAGGTGAAAATCAATGGTATCTCCGCCTCCGATGATGCTGATAGCACCCTTCTTCGTTGCGCGAGCAATCGATTCGGCGATGCGCTTACTGGCATGGGAAAACCTGTTGAATTCGTACACACCGAGTGGCCCGTTCCATACGATCATCTTCGAGCGTTCGATCAGCTCGCAGTAACGTTTGACGGTGACTTTTCCGATATCAAAGATACACATGTCCCCTTCGATGTCGTCGACGGGAAGATCGATCTTCTCAGCCGTCTCGCTGAGCTCGCTTGCGACAACAACATCCGGCGGCACATGAATTTTTGCACGCCGCGGCTTCTCACTCTTGAGCATCAGATCCTGCGCTTGCTCCATCCCCTCCTCGTCATACTTGGATGAAGCAACGGAAAATCCCCTGCCGGCGATGAAAGTATTCGCAATACAACCTCCGACCAAGATGTGATCGCCTTTCTTTAGGAAGTGCTCGATCACCGGAACCTTCGTCTCCATCTTCGCTCCGGCAATGATGAGCGTAAGCGGTCTCTTCGGAGACTTCACAATTGGAGCAAGATTCTTCACCTCCTCCGCCAGCGTAAACCCCATGAATGCAGGCAGAAGCTTCGCAAGAGCAAGCATGCTCGCATGGTCGCGATGACAATTCGTAAACGCGTCGTTCACGTAGAGATCACCAAGCTTCTTGAGCTGCTTTGCAAAACTCACGTCATTCCTTTTCTCCTCGGGATGAAACCGAAGATTTTCAAGCAGCACCACTTCTCCGGGCTTCGCTTTGGAAACAGTCTTCTCAGCCTCCGGACCGACACAGTCTTTTGCGAAGTGAACCTTCGTCCTCAGTAATTTCTCGAGAACCGGCACGATCGGCTTCTGACTGAATTGAGGATCAGGCCCGTTCTTGGGACGTCCTTGGTGCGCAAGTAGAACGAGAATGCCTCCTCCCTTCACGACGTACTGCATCGATTTCAAAATCGCCTTCACCCTCGTAATGTCCGTGACCTTCCCCTTCTCCATCGGCAGATCGAATCCCGCACGCAGAAGCACCCGCTTCCCTGATACTCTTGCCTGATCGAGGGTGCGATAGGATTGCACGCGGAAAGCTTATGATCGTCTGTGAAAATGTGCAAGAAAATCAAAACAGACCTACGTATTATTTTTCTCTATTTTCTTGCCCGTACAGGAAACCCTCAACAAACCAGCGTTAAAAGCAAAGGCCAACATAAAAGCAGAGGAGTTCAGCCATGCAACAATTGTATCACAAAAGAAACCATACCCCCATCCTCCGCTCATTATCTCCGCAAAAATATCCAACGAGTACACCCCTGTCATTCACAACCGTATCCACACGTTTACTTTCTTCCACGGACGAATCCAATCGATCAAGAAGAGGAAGAATGCTTGCTTGAAATTCCTCAGCAACGACGTATCCCCTCCTCTCAAGTAAAAACATCTCGGAAAGACGAAGCTCGAGATCTTGCTTGGTTTTTGTCCGATAAAAATCGAAAAACGCGGACAGTCCGTGACGCTTGAACAGTGCGTTCCATGTCGTTCTCGCCTGAGACAAGCACGAAGGAGCAATGAGGCCGCAGACGAGAGGGCGCATGGTATCATCCTAGCAATGATTCCGACGGTCATCATCGTCTTTCTGGTCACGGCGGGAGCGTACGCGTGCGCCCTGAAAATTTTTCCGCTCATCGGACTCCTCGATTTTCCGGAGCGCTACGGCCTGCGGCGCGGGAGACTCCCCTACCCGACCGGCATCGTTGCTGTTGTCGTCTTCATCGTCACGGCGTTCTTCATCCTGCCACTCGGACAGAAAGAAATTGGTTTGCTGATCGGAATCGGGCTTCTCACACTCACCTGTTTCATCGACGATCGGTCTCCCCTACCCTCCTGGGTGCGACTCTTGATCCAACTGCTGATTGTATCGCTGATCTTCGCAACAGGATCACGCATTTACACGATCACGAGTCCGCTCGGCGGATTCCTAAAACTGGACTCGCTGACGATACAGACCGCGCTGTTTGGTCCGCTACCGATCCTTAGTGGAATGTTCACAATCGGCTGGCTGCTTCTGACCATCAATGCTCTCAACTGGTTCGACGGCATCGGCGGACAAGTGAGCGTCATTGCGACGATCGGTTTTCTGATGCTCGGATGCCTCGCGTTATTCAGGAACGGAGAACCCGATATCGCATTCCTTGCATTCTCGCTTGCAGCGATCGCGGGGGCCGGAATGCTCTTCGATTTTCCTCCGGCACGGATGTTGATGGGTGACACCGGATCGATGTTCTTCGGGCTCATGCTTGGGCTGCTCGGCATCTACCACGGAGGAAAAGTCGCGACGGTCTTCCTCGCGCTCGGGATTCCGCTCATCGATGCGCTCTTCGTGATCTTCCGGAGGATCCTCAGCGGCCACTCCCCTCTCTCTGGGGGCCGAGATCATCTCCACCATCTGCTGCAAGACAGAGGATGGTCTGATCGGAGGATCATTGCGCTCACGGCAGTCGTCGGAACGACGTTTGGGGGGTCTGCCCTGTTTTTTTCTACGACGGAGAAAGGGATCGCAGGGCTTGTTCTGTTCTTACTCATCGGTGGAATGCAGTGGTGGATTCAAAGAAAGCGCTGAAGGTCTCTCCGCCTCGCTGCCCTTACTGCTGCCCTTATCTCGTTGGAATCATCGGTGCGCTCCTCGAGTCGAATGCTCCTCTCGTAATGATGAAGACCGGCTTGTTTTGATTACGTGCAAGCACATGCAGCGTTGCTACTCCGTTTACGAAATCCAGAGACGACAGCTCGGCAGGACGAATCTCTGCCTCCCCAAAATCCGAAAGCACATAGAGGCGGCCGGAGAAGGAGGGAGAACGCACAAGATTTCCCTGTGCATCCAGGGCCGAAATCCTGATTTTCTGCCATGTACGTGTCAAAACTCCCGAATGATCGATGGAAAGACGATGCACATCGGTATTCAGGCTGCCGCTAACCGGAGGAGACGAAGGCTCATCGACGGAAGCTGTTTTCACGATATCAGTAACGGCTGGAACTGCTGATGGAGTGGGGGTCGAAACAACAGCGACAGAAGTCGGGGCTAAAGGTGCGGACGACAGACCCGCCCTTGCCATTCGTGAACGCAGACGACTTGCCGTCACTTGTCTCAAGCGAAGTGCCGGAGGAAGAGAGCGATCAACAGATGCCACGACATCCATCTGCACATTCGCATTGCCGGATGGAACATTCGATGCAACTGCCGGCTTCTGTGCAAAGCTCTGATACTGCTGAACGAATGCCATGGGATTCAGCGTGAATGTGTCCAGCCTGTCTTGGAACCTCGGACTGTTCACAGCCTGCACGTAGGTGAGTCCGTGTGAGGCGGCTTCATCACTCGTGAACGGCCAGTACGGATGGTACGGAGCACTCTCCCTATCGATTTCAAAGTAAAGATGGTAGCCGGTGGGGCCGAAGACCAATCCCGTATTGCCAACCGTGCCGATCTGCTGACCTTTGTGAACCACCTCACCTTCGCGCGCGAGGACCTCGTCCATGTGTGCGTACGTCGACCGAAGAGTGGTCATACCCCCCTCGCTCCCCGAATCGGGAACATTCGGATGCCGAATCATCACGAAGTGTCCAAAACCCGTGGAGCCCATTGAGACACGTTCGACAACACCGTTCGCAATCGAGACAATAGGTGTCCCGCGAGGCGCATCGATATCCACTCCCGCATGACTGCCGTTTGGGGAATTGTAACCGCCCCTCCAGAGTGTGGAATAGACTTGCTGCGAAAATGCCGATGCAGTGCCGTCCGTGAGCGCCGTCTGATCGTACGAAGGAAGTGGACGGAGAATGTGCTCCGGAACCTGGCTGAACAAGTGCAGTTGCTTGCTCCCTCCGTACTTCGACCACTCGGAGTACAGCGGAATTTTTGCAATTGGCGATACCGTACCCACGAATGTAATGAGCTGATCGTCATCCTTCCCGAGAACCGATCTCCAAAAGGAATACACACCGTGCTGCCCGACCATATTCCCAATCACGAACGCAAAGAGCGACAGCGAAGCAATGAGAAACGACAGACGCTGACGCGCCACATGAAGTACGGACGGCTTCTTCAGCTTGTAGACTGACTGTACCCGGAAACCGAGTCGAGGAGTGAGAAAGCTCATGATGTAGGATGGATGTATGTTCTGTATTTTTCTTTGCTACTATTATAGTACTAACTTTTAAAAATGTCAATATGCTCTGAATGCACGATATCGGCTTCTGGAAGCGAAGAAACACGGTTTTTAGGCCGTCAGTTGGCTTTGTCCCTTTATCGTAACGATGTGACGATTCTTCTGACCGGAGAACTGGGTGCCGGAAAGACCACATTTGCGCAGGGCTTTGCAGATGGTATGGGGGTACAGGATCGAGTTGTCAGCCCAACGTATGCGCTGGAACAGAGGTACTCGGAATTCACACACATCGATCTCTACCGACTAACGAAAGAACAAGCACAAACATTCCTCGATCAACTTGAGATTGGAGGCATCAAACTGATCGAATGGGCGAACAGAGTAGACCTCAGGAACGCAGATCCACACATTCACATCGCGATCGACGAAATGAACGGAGGCCGAAGAATCTCAATACGATTCCTCGACGAAGCGGTACCGGATGATGCGGAAATCGATGATTGGATACATGAAGTGCGAATGCCAAAGCACATTCAGGCTCACAGCGAAAAGGTGACCGAAGTGGCGGATGCGCTTGCATTGCAACTTCTAAGGAAACAAGTGCCTCTGCGGCCGCAAGCACTCCATGCCGCCGCCCGCGTGCACGATCTCCTTCGGTTCGTCGATTTCAAAACATGGAACGGCGATGAGACCTATGCAAAGACCTCCGATGCGGACCAAGAAATCTGGAAATCTCTGAAAAACACGTACGGAACCCCGCACGAAGATGCGGCAGGAAAATTTCTGGTGGAGAAAGGCTACGGCATCATCGGCAAGATCGTGCGATGCCACCGCGGAATGGACAAAGACGGCTCTGCTTCGGCAACGACCATCGAGCAGAAGCTGCTTGCCTACGCGGATAAACGCGTGGCCTTCGACAGGGTGGTAACGCTAGACCAACGGTTTGAAGATTTCGTTGAGAGATATGGAAATGGACGCAAGAGCGATCATCATGAACTCTGGCTCTCCGTCATGAAAACGATGGAGAAGGATCTCTTCCCGGACGGACCGCCGACGCTATAACTTGAGCGTCAGTTCTCTCGCGAATACCTCTGGAAGATCGGCGCCACGGGCAGCGTAGAAGGGCACGGACGCAAGGAGAAGAAGAAGACAGATGCCGATGGTAAGAAGGGCGATGCGGTGCGATTTGAGAAGTGGAAGCTTGATGTCGACGTGCGGCGAGTACAGATACTGTTGCACGCTCACAGCGACGACCATCAGATGCTCGAGAATGTAAATCTTCGGAAGAATCGTTCCAAATGCTTCCAGAATCGTGAGACTGGATCGAAATACTCCGCTTGCGAGAGAAAGGGCGAGATCATGGCTCAGGTACACGCCGAAGGTCAGCGAGACGAAGAAGAAAGCAAGATCCACCACGCTCTCGAGAAACATAGCCTTCAGAGTCATCGGAAGACTGTAATGGAAGTAGTCACGATACTTCACAAAATCGAGCATCATGTGAAGCAGAATCATCAGAGCGAAGTACCCGAGGCTGAAAATGGCGGCGACGAGGAACGTGCCGACGAGATACGCCGCATGGAAAGCGGGAATATCGTCATGCTCATGCGCAAACAATCGAAATTTGTACGTGAGTGTATGCATATATTTGTATTTTTCTTACGTACATTATAACACATAATAACCAAATATTCAAATGTAGAAATTCCTCGGTCCTTTCCAGCCGATTGGAAAATAGTCTTCATCTACTTTCGCATCTTTGAAGTCGTGCGGATACTGGTACCCCTTCCCATACCCGTGTTCCTCCTTCATGGCTTTGACGGGAGCATTGCGAAGATGCATGGGAACTTCGAGGGACGGTGCGGAATCGAGGGCGGATTTTGCTCCAGCCATCGCCATTTTCACGGCATTGTTCTTCATCGCAGACGCAAGGTAGGTACATACCTGTGAGAGGAAATACTCACCCTCCGGAAGACCGACTCTAGAAAATGCTTCCCAAGCGGACACCACGAGCGGAAGCGCATGCGGATCGGCGTTTCCGATGTCCTCGCTTGCAAAAATCGCCATACGGCGGAAGAGAAAATTCGGATCCTCACCTGACTGCAACATCTTATACATCCAGAGCATCGCCGCACTGGGATCACTTCCCCGAAGCGTCTTGATGAATGCGGAAATCGTATCGTAATGATCCTCCCCCTTTTTGTCGTACCGCATTCCTCGCTGTTTCAGAAGTTTCTCGGCATCCTGTCTGGTGATCTTCGTGCCGATCATGAGCACCGCAAGCTCGAGAAGATTCAGTGCAATTCTCGCATCTCCGTTGCTCATCTCCGCGACTTTTTTCACGGCATCCGAATGCATCTGAATCTTGCCGTCAAAACCGTCTTTACTCTTGAGCGCACGAAATAATATTTTCTCGAGAGACTCAACGGAATGCGGCTTCAGAAGATAGACCTGCGATCTGGAGAGAAGAGCACTGTTGACGGAGAAATACGGATTCTCGGTCGTCGCTCCGACTAAAACGATGCTCCCACTCTCGACCGAGGGGAGAAGTGCGTCCTGCTGGGATTTGTTGAAACGATGGATTTCATCGATGAAAAGTACGGTTCGTCCGGAAGTGGCGAGCAACGTCGAGCCATGATGATGTGCGTCTCTGAAAGCAGCTGCCTGCGCACAAACGTCTTTAATGTCCTTCACGCCGCTCGTCACGGCGTTCAGCTGGCAGAACTGCGCCTTCGTCGCTTCCGCAATGATCTTCGCAAGTGTTGTTTTCCCCGTGCCCGGAGGTCCGGAAAAAATTACCGAGGAAAGAACATCCTCCTCGATGGCCTTTCGAAGCGGCGTGCCTTTACCAACAATGTCCTCCTGACCCGCAAAATCGTCGAGAGTGGTCGGACGGAGCCGGTACGCGAGAGGAGCAAGTGCGTCCATGGGAATGAATGATAGCACTTAAAAAAACTCACTCAGACCGAAGTCTGAGTGAGTCTTACACCGCACTGAAGATCAGTGTGGCGCAGGTTGGGCTGGCGAGAGAGTCTCGCCGGCACCGGGTGAGCTTCCCCGGTCAGCTCGTTTGAGCTGATCGAGCTGGGCCTGTAAGCGATCTCCACGAGCAGTCTGCTCCGCGAGCTCTTTCTCGAGTTGATCGACGGACTTGGCCATGTTTACCTCCTTTCTAGTCGGTAAGACGCCAAATGGAAGCCAAATTTATAATAAGTGTTTTTGATCATCTGTCAATAATTCACGCATTGAGCGTAGATGAATTCATTTCATCATGAAGCCCCATTTTCAGTCCCAGCAATGTCATCGTTTGCTGTACTCGATCCTGAAAGCGTGAGTCTCCCCACACCCTTCGCTTGTCCTCGCTCAGCAAGACAAGTCCTCTCTTCGCCATTTCATACTGTCCTCTATCGATGAGAAGAAGTGCAAAATAGTACGCTGCATGCAGGTGACCACCGTTGGAACGAATCGCAGAATTAAGATAACGATCTGCTCTCTCGCTTTCCCCGGAACGAAGTGCAAGTGCGCCGGCTCTACAGAGCAGGTCTGCGTTAGCCGGTTCGATGACGAGACCCATTTCGTATGCATGCATCGCTTCACTGTTCCTATTCTTCCGCTCAAAACCAATACCGACATTCAGGAGCGAACGCGATGAGAAAGCCTGATCGGGTGCGAGAACCCGAAAGTCTCTGGGGAAATTGCCCAACTCAGCAAAAGCAGTATCAATATGAAGGTGCACCGAGTCTCCGACCCATTTTTCTTTCTGCGGAGAATGGGCATCATGAATCCGTCGCAAGGAAAGATCGACCAGTTTCTTGCGTTCATTCCGATCGGGAATCAGAGAGAGCGGAAGTGGCTGAACATTCGTGGAGCGAGCACTGTCCAAGAATGCGAACGAGTTGTCCCTCAAATGAATGAGGAGCTTTCCGTGGGAACCGAACAGATCGTAATCGTGTCGATTCACGTCACAGAAGAAAATGCGTTCGTAAGGAATGCCGCACTGCAAAGCGAGGGAGGTCATAAGCCACGGTCCGCTCAGGCAATTGACTCTGCTTTCCTCGGCAACGAAGCGAGGGGTTCCGGAGATCGTCCCTTGCCTTTCCGCTTCTTCACGATCCACCGCATCGAAACCGTAGGGCAAACGTTTTACCTCAGAGTAGATGCGAGAGAGAATCGAACATTCTTCACCCGCAAGAGCCGACCATAGTTGCATATCCTCCAGCTTTTTCAGGCGTGAACGACAGGCTTCGGGGTCCAGCGTATCCAGAATTTTTTGGGGTGGAGAAGGCTCATGGGATGCAAGGAACGCTTTGGCCTTGTGCCAAAGTTTGAATGCGTCGTCGTCAAGATAATCCAAGCATGCATCCGGATCCGGAATAGGAAAGGGGTCAAGGAAATAATCCCTCGCATCGGGAATCTCGGTGCACTTGAAAGGATTACGGCCCTCGACGATAGCCTTCATGATGTCCGTCTTAAGCTCGATGGAGAGACTTCTCGCATGTATCTCGCTGTTTCTTAGCCCCTGTACCCTCAGAATATTCTGCCACTCGACCCACTGATGGTGTTCGGACATCGCATTCGTTTTGCAGAGTGTCCGATATCCTTGCTTCGCAATGCTCTGGGCAAATCGTGCTTGAGGAGACAAACGAGTATTCTGAAGTAATTGGAGCAAACTCTGACGCACATTCTCGCTTCGGAGAAACAATCGCATGCAAGCATCGAGCATACGCTCGAGACTCCAACTTTTCTTCACCTTGGATTTGCCTGCAACATGCTTTTCCAAGCGTTCGGCAACAGTGTAGCCGGCGAGCGGAATCATCGCTCTGCAGTGTGCTTGATACAGAAAAGCGGGATCAGCTGCATACGATAAAGAAACTGCCAAAAAATCGGTTTCTTTGCCATTCACTCTCAATTTCAAATTCAAGCTCTCCAGAAACGATTTGAGTGATTCAAGAACAACCAAATTCTGCAAATCGTACCTCTTTGCAATCATGTCCAGTAGACGGGGAAGAAACAGCACAACCTCGCTCTGGGTTAGAGGATCGAACAGATCAGACTTGTCCCCATATGCTGCATGAGAATCCAGATCAAGCGCCAGCGACATGAATTCCGAAGCAGTTGGCTTCACCGGCAAATCAATATCGATCGTACAACGATCGGTACTACTGGGATCGACTTCATACATGGTGAGCCCATGATCCTGAAATCTGGTCACCGTTCTCATATCGAGAGAAACGGCATTCGTCAGGCGCTCCAGCACATCGTCCACATCAAGAGGTGAAGGATCTCTTTGAAGCTCAGCTTCCGCAGAAGATAAGAATTTTTTGATTATTCCCTTCTCAGAATCCGAAAAATCTCGAAATGCCGAAGGTTTCTGGCTTTCTTCCATAGGGTTCGACAGAATAGCGATTTATTTTATTTTTTCAATATAAAGCTATATAAAACCTTCATTGTCGTATCCAATCCTAAGTATCCACATTACTCATCGCCATCTATCGCATTGGGAACTTTTGGATAAACATCAGTGAGAGTAAACGATTTTTGCCGAACTACATTTGAAAGTCCATGAACATTGGTACGAACGTCTGACGCTATTCTCGTATCACAGGTTCCTTCCCGCGCACGCTGATTCCAATAATCCTCAGCAGTTCGTATCGAGTGCACAGAAACATCAGACATAGTAGAATTGGGAATGAGAAACAAAATATTACTCAGTAACTACTCTGTCAACAAGAGCGTTACCGTTCGTTCAGAAGTAACTGCTACCGACAAACAGTTGGCTATGAGCAAAAAAGTCTCTACTCTCTCCCCGTTCGGGACGTAGCTCAGTTGGTAGAGCGCCTGGTTTGGGACCAGGAGGCCGCGAGTTCGAGCCCCGCCGTCCCGACCATTGACCCACTCCATCGAAGTTCTTCACTGCTCCAGATTCTCAGTCCCTGCATCTTGCTTCAGGAGCCTCTGAGCAAAACGAAAAACCGAATTTGGTGACCTGCGTGGACGCTTTCCTTCGAATCCCTGATTCAGAACCTGCGCAATCAGAGAGTAACTGAGTGCACCCTCATGCAAGCCTCCAGAATAACGATAGGTAGAGGTTTGATCAGCCAAAATCTTTCGCAGCGCATCCGCTTCTTCAGGCAACCAATGCGGTTTCTTTTTTCTGCGACTGCTTCTGCGAAGCGGAGCGACAAATCCCTCAGGGTGAAACGTGTATGCACCTTTCTTGCCGCCGATGGTACGGTTCCTCTGTGCAAGTTCCCGGTACTCAGCCCTGCTGAGAACTGAACGAAGAATATTCGAAATGACCGCTTGGGCGGCCCGAAGATTCTGTGCGGCGAGATCCGGAAGCAAACCTTTGGCAGCATCGCTGATCGTCTCTCCTTCCGACAGAACTCTCTGCCGCACAATGGCTGGATCCGGAATGATCATTTCCGGTTCGCCTGCATGCGACACGTCGGGGCATTCGTCCATATCGATCAAAATACAATATTTGACAAATATCGGCAATAGACACCACGGAACGCACTTCCTTGAACTCTGGAAGTGAAAAGAAATTCAACGTAATCTTGAAGAAACGAATCCGAATCTCAGATCATGATCAAACGAAACGCCATCGGCACTTTTCTCTCGGGGATGCTTGTTGCCATTCCTTTCTTCGCAAACGCACAGACGCTTCGGATCACACCATCTCTCATCGACTCAGCTCGTTCTGTAGAGCAGGCGCTTGAAGAGAGCGAAAGTCATGCATCGACCACGATCGAGGGTGAAGGAAAAATCGTCATGCTCACCTACAGCAGCAGCAAGCCACTTGAGGTCTTCATGGTTCCCATGGAAGCGGAGAACAGCTATACGCCAACGGATTACATCCGATTCACCTTGCCGCAAACGGACGAAGGTACCGTTGCGATCGATCTGACGGTATCGCCCGGATGGTCTCCGACCTCAAAGCAGTGGATCGTCACGCTCCTCGGAAGAGAGAAGGATTCCGATGCGGCATTCAACGATATCCGATTCACGAATGACGATGCGCGCTCCATCCCCCGCATCGCAGCCGGACACTTATTCACAGAGGAATTCTACTCACCAAGCAGTGTGCACGCTCTTCGTGGATATCGTGTCCTCGGAGTATCGGTGACGATGGTGCTTGGAATACTCGTCCTCTGCGCATCTGCAATCTGCTTCCTGCTCGTGCCGAAGAAGCATCGCCGGACATCGGTGCTTCTGACGCTGATGATAGCGATCCTCCTCTATCAGGGCCGGTTCTCAATCGACCTTCTGCGCTTCTCGCTACAGCATGCTGCCGAGTATGCAAGCGGCACCTACGATGAAGCCGGATCGATCCACGCCGTTGCGGAAAACCTGAGGGAGCTCAGGAAATCGGAGAAAGCGACTCTCGTGTACGTCTGCCGCGACGGAACGAACTTCAAAGAAAAGCTGCTTCGGTACTTCACGTATCCGATGCGCGTTTCCTCTGAGGCAGAGGCTGCCGCCACCGCCGATTACGCGGTGGTCATGAACAAATTCAAGTGGGGATTTGAAACAACAGTGACGAAAGAACAGTCCAATGTACGCCTCAAGTGCGGAGATCTCGATCGGGATGCAAAGCGATTGAACACGTTCCCCGGCGGCGAAATACTCTTCCTACTTCCGGCTTCGAAATCCGTTTCCTCACCTGAATAATCCGATGATGCAAACCCTCCTCTTCTCCGGCATCGCAACGTTGCTCATTCTCGAAGGAGCACTCATCTCTTTCTTGATTCTTAAGGAAAAGAACCTCCTGCTTCATCTGTCGCTCGGCCTGCCGATCGCGGCGCTTCTGAATGTACTCGTAATCTTCGACTGGACACTGCTTAGCGTCGATCTGTCCTTCGGATTGCTGATCGGTGAGCATACGATCCTCACAGCGATCCTCGCATATCTTGTAAAGAGAAAACGTGCCATCGCCGTTTCAGAATACGTGCAGCAAACTGCAACTGCCCGAGCAAGCAACCTTCTTGAGTGGCTGTGCATGATGCTCATAGGAGCGACCATCATCTACAGTTTCACGCATGCCGTACTCCTGCCGACCTTCCAGTACGACAGTACGACGAACTGGACCATGCGATCGGCAATCAGTTTCAGCGACCGCAGGATTGCTTTCGATACTGATGAATCGCGAGGAATGGCGAAACCTCAGTACCCGTTCCTCTTCCATGCATTGCAAATCACGGCAAATCAAGGTCAGTCTGCATGGAATGACCGAGCGGCAAACTCCATTCTCTGGCTCCTCTCTCTCGGAAGTTTCATCGGTCTCTTCCTCATCCTCAGAAAAATTCTCGGGAGAACGGCGTCGCTCCTCGCCGTAACCATGATCCTCGGGATTCCCCTCCTCTCCCTTCACCTCGGACAAGGGTACGCGGATATCGTGCTCCTGCAGGAACTGCTCCTCTCACTCGTGTGCTTCATGGTCTGGATTCATTCGAAACGCGGTGGATACCTGCTGCTATCCGGTCTCTTCGTCACCGCAACAGTATGGACGAAATCCGAGGGGCTCATGATCGGTCTCATCCCCTGGCTGCTTTCGCTCTCCACGGTTACGTATCTCGAGCGCGAGAGGAAGGCCGAAGCGCTCGTTGCAGGTGCGATTGCCCTCGTGCTCTCTGCCGCATGGCCGATCTTTGCCCTTTTCAAGGGCTTGTCCCTCACCCCGCACAGCGCGGATACCATGTTTTCTTTCCATTCGGAGGGGGTGCGAGAAGCGATCTTCGGACTCTTCGATCGCGGATCATTCGGCGTGACATGGTACGTCCTCCTTGTCGCAATACCTTGGATGCTCGTCGATATCATTCGACGGAGAAAGAACGCCGTCAGGGAATTTGTTCCGGTCGCATGGGGGATTTTCGTTCTTCTCTCGTTCCTCTTCGTCTACCTCTTTACTCCAAACGTTCGATTCCTCCTGAATGCCGAATCGTACTACAGGCAAATGATGATTCCGGCAGCAATGCTGATGCTTACGGTCTGTACGTGGTTCGTCTCGCGTAGTCTTCCTGCTGATACACCGTCCCGGTCTTAAGCTTCTGCATCTCCTGACGCTTGATCTCTTCTTCCCTGTCCCACTTCACTTTGTTCTGGCACCAATTGCCGAAGCGCTGCGCGGTGAAAACCATTTTCCCTTTGCTCAGACACCAATCGATGCACCGATCGACCTCCGCCGTCATCCCCTGCACGCGCCCGTAATATCGATGCACCGTCAGGTAAAAATTTTTCGGCTCTGATTTCTTGCACTCCAAACCGACGAGTTCGCACGCATCTTTCGCATGCTCAGAAAGTTTCTTCGCAAGATCGAGTTGCGTGCTGGTCAGTTCAATCGGCATGACAGAAGCATAGCATTTCTCTCCTAAGATAATCCAAGCGCCTTTGCAGCTGCTTTCCTTGCACGCACGACCAAATCCACATTCAGAAGACCTCCGAATTTCGTATCGGGTATTCCGCTCTGCCGAAGCCCAAAAAGCTCTCCGGGTCCACGGATCTTGAGGTCAATCTCCGCAAGCAGAAAACCTGAGTCATGTTGTTCCATGGCTTTCAGTCTTTCCGAATGTGCCTGCGAGACGGACGTGGTCAGAAGGTAACAGTAACTCTGGATATCGCTTCGCCCGACACGGCCGCGAAACTGATGCAATTGAGAAAGGCCGAATCTCTCGGCGCCTTCGATGACGATGATCGTGCTGTTCGGGACGTCGATCCCGACTTCGATCACCGACGTCGAAACGAGAATGTCGAAAAGACCCTCCTTGAATTCCGCCATCACGGCGTTCTTCTCTTCGGAAGTCATCTTGCCGTGCAGCTTCGTAATGCGACGATTCGGAAATTCTTTTCGGAGGCGAAGCTCCTCTGTCTCCACATTCTTAATTTCCGCCATCTCGTCAGCCTTGGACTCGGTAATGAGAGGGCAAATGACGTACGCCTGTCTCCCCTCACCGATCTGATGGTCGATGAAGAGCTCGATTGTACGCCGCTCGGAGGGCGGAACGACTTTGGTTATGATTTTTTTACGCTGACCCGGCTTCTCGAGGAGCACGGAAAGATCGTGATCCCCGTACGCCGTCAGCGCGAGCGTGCGCGGAATGGGTGTTGCCGTCATTGCCAAAAAATGCGGGTTGCCCTTGTCCTTAAGCCGCTGTCTCTGTGCAACCCCGAATCGATGTTGCTCGTCGACGATCGCAAGACGGAGATCTTTAAATTGCACAGTATCCTCGATGAGAGCATGCGTACCGATCACGACGTCGATCTGCCCCGATGCGAGTCTTCGTCGAATATCTTCCGCTTCCGACTGTGGCACGGAACCGGTGAGGAGCGCGACGCTCGGTGTACGCATGGCCTTTAGATGCTCTGCCTTGATGCCTGCCTGCGCAAAAGATCCACTTTGGATGTATGCATGAAAGTTTAATAGCAAGCGAGTGATCGTCGCAGCATGCTGACGCGCGAGGACTTCCGTCGGAACCATAACCGCACATTGCCCCCCGACGCTCAGCGTGTTTTCGATGACGGCAACCGCAACGAGTGTTTTTCCGGAACCGACGTCACCCTCGAGCAAGCGAGACATCGGCTTGTCCTGCTCCATATCCTTCAGAATCTCATAGATTGCGACTTTCTGTCCTCCGGTCGGCGTGAAATTGAGTGATGCGAAAAACGCTTTGATGAGCTCGACGTCCATCGGCACCCGAAGCCTCTCCTGCCTCTCTCCCTGCCACTGCTTCTTTCGTTCCAGCGCTTCAATCTGCACTGCATACATTTCCTCAAAAGCCATGCGTGCTCTCGCCTGCTCAAGTTTTTCGGGGGTGGTCGGGAAATGCAATTCGAGAATTGCTTCACACCTCGAGAGCAATTTCTCCGATGCAACGATGTCTTCCGGCAATGTTTCCTTCAAACCTGAAATGCAATCCTTCACGAGCGCCATCTTCTCCCGAAGCCACCGCGTCGTGATCTGCTCGGACTGCGAATAGACCGCAACGATCCTCCCTGCGTGCAGGGTCATCTGGCGGTTGCCGTCTTCAAACGTCGGACTCTGCATCTGAAGTTTGTATCCGTTCTCAAGAATTTTTCCAGTAAGAGTAATCGATTGCCCTTCGACGAGCATCCTCATGATATGAGGCTGATTGAACCAAATGACATCGAGTGTCTCTCCCGCCTCATCGTTGAATTTCGCCTGCACAAGCTGCTTTCTCGTCCTTGTACGCACGAGTTTCAGTTTGCTGACGGCTCCACGAAGCGTCACTTTCTCATTCAGTGGTGCATCCAAAATCGTCGTGACCTGACTCAAATCTTCGTATGCCCTGGGAAGATGAAGAATCAGATCCTGCACCGTACGAGCACCCATCGCCTCCAGTGCATCGACGAACACCTGCGTCGTCTTCAACGTTGCCGGCGTCAGCAGATCGGAAAGATGCACGTGTATGAGTGTACACCCAGAAAGATATGCTAGAATAGCCTCATGTCCGATTTCGCCTCCTCAATGGCAAACCCCGCTCCTCTCTCGGAAGAAGAGCAGAAGAAGGCCGGTAGGCCGATCGGGGGCAATATGGACGACGAGCATAAGAATTTTTGCACGACGATCACAAAGCTCTTCGAGAGCGGAGCTATCGACGTAACGAAACCCGAGACATTCCTGAATAAGGACGTCTATGAAAAACTGACGCCGGAATTGAAGGAGAAAACGGACCTGAGTCTCCTGAACATCGCAACGCTTCTTGAGCATATCTACGGCTTCTACAAATCGAAGCAGACGCCCGATGCCTGTCCGCAGCTGCAAAACATGATCGATCAGCTATGGGTCATGAAGAAGCGCATCGAGGAACATGGGGATGTCTTCAAGTTTTGATCCATTTGATCCTCCCGTCCCCTCTCCACCATGTTCGCTGTCTCTTCGCATAACGACGAATTTGGGATGCGATTTTTTCAGCCATGTCTCCTTGTCCTTCATCCTGAGACTTAACCCTCTCAATCACCTCCCTATACCCATGACTTTTCATTCCCGCATCCTCAGCCGTGTATCCGCGCTCGAGAAGCGACTGCACCTCTTCGGTCCACCCTGACTTCAGCATCGCAGCGGTGCGTTCATTGATCCGCGTCCGAAGAACCTCAGGATCAGCATCGACTCCGAAAATGAGGAGATCGTACGGACAGGAAGATTTCGATTTCTGCATTGATTTCGGCTTTCCGGTCGTTTCGAAAATTTCGAGTGCTCGGAGAAGATAAACCTTGTTCTGACGAGGAATCACAAGAGCAGACTCGGGGTCGACCTTCGAAAGACGGGCATGAAGCGCAAGGCCTTGGTCAACGTCATACTCCTCACTGAGTCGCCTTCTGATAGCAGGATCCGATGCTGTCATCGACTGCAATCCGTCGATAATCGCACTGATGTAGAGCATCGATCCGCCGACGAGCATCGGAATGTTTCTCCGAGAATGAATCGCATCGATCATGTTCGTGGCCTCGCGCGCATACCATGAAATCGTGCATTCCTCCTTCGGATCGAGAACATCAAGAAGATGATGTGGAATCCCCTGCATTTCCTTCGTCGTGATCTTCGCGGTGCCGATATCGAGGAATCTGTAGCACTGCCTGGAGTCGGCATTGATAATCTCGGCAGATCGTTGTTGCGATGCGAGAGACGTCGCAATGCGAATCGAAAGACCCGTCTTCCCGCTCGCAGTCGGACCGAGAAGAACGATCAGCGGCTTTTTCGGCTTCAACGACAAGAAATCGTCGAGATGTTGTTGCCAGGAAATTTGAGGCAGAAGTTCCATGGAGTACGCTCAATATAGCGGAAAAAAGAGAGTGACAAACAAACTATTCTTTTACACAAGAAAACACACAATGAAAAATCGAAAACTGCCGCAGAGACCAGATTTTCGCTACAATGTGTATGACATTGATACCAATAACGTTTCACCCTTTCTCACTTCTCTATGCATCCCCTCATTCAATCGATTGCCAAAGGTTACTCGAAGGGAACCATCAATCCGAAGAATATGCTGATTCCGACAGTCATCGAGAAGTCTCAATTTGGTGAGCGCGCCTACGACATCTACTCCCGCTTGATGGAAGAGCGCATCATCTTCCTTGGAACCGCAATCGACGATGCTGTGGCCAATACCGTCATCGCGCAGCTTCTTTTCCTCGAAAAACAGGATCCGAATAAGGACATCATCTTCTACGTCAACTCCCCCGGAGGACAGGTGACATCGACACTCGCGATGTATGACACAATGCAGCTGATCGCTCCCGACGTCTCGACCGTTTGTCTCGGCATGGCTGCATCCGGCGGTGCCATCATTCTCATGGGTGGACAGAAGGGGAAACGTTTCGCCTTACCGCACTCCGAGGTGATGATCCATCAGCCTCTCGGCGGAACCGAAGGTCAGGCAACAGATATCGCCATCCACGCCGAGCACATTCTCAAAACCAAGGAGCTCCTAAACCAGATGATCGCCGATCATACCGGCCAGAAACTTTCAAAAGTGAAAATCGACACGGAGCGCGATAAGTACCTCACCTCGAAAGAGGCACTCGAGTACGGACTGATCGATAGGATCATCTCGAAGGTCGAGAGGAAGTAAATATCAAAACATCAATCGTTTTCAGCTTCCGATACTTCCGTATCCGGAAACGCATTCAGTGCGAGATGGAAAGCAACCAACCACACGACGAACGGATACGCCGCCATGAGTGTGTCCGGCAGAGGCGAGCCCGTCATGACGGTCTTCAGAAGCAACCCGACAGGAATAGAACCGAGGGCAACGCCTCCCATCCAAGCCGAAACGTACGGATAACGACCGATCGCCAGCATTCCTCCGCCAAAAATGAGGAGAGCGGGCAAAAGGTACGCCCACACCATTCCGAGAGGAGAAAGCCACCCAAGACCGTCCGTCACGTTCGCGACGAACGGAGCAAAGTCGCGATACTCCGAGATGCCGATGAGCACCATGGAGATGCCAACCGACACCCGGAGTGTCAGATTTGAAACGATGGAAACAGATTGCCAGCGCATGGGTGAAAAACGATTACTTGCAGGATCCCGAAGACGAGGAGCACGACGACTTCTTGATCATGATGTAGAGAATCAAAAGAACTGCGGCATTTTGAATCATCGGCATCATGGCACCTGCTGCATTGCCATCTCCAACGAGGACTGCGAGACCAGACCAGCCAATAATGCCTCCGAGTGAAGCAAGGATGCAGGTCTTACTGAGGCAGCAAAGCTGACGGATCGCAAACAACACTCCACCGATGATCATGAGCGCCGGAACAATGTACGCAAGCACACCTGCAATCATCCCGAGAGCCGGCATCAGAGGAAAAACACCCTTCGCCATGGCGACGAAACCTCCAAGTGAGCGATAGTGGTTGACTCCGTAACCGACGAGAACCAATCCAAATGCAATCCGCGGAATCCACGGAGCATACTTCACCGGACACATGGAATTGCCGCATGCGCAGGAAGAACCAGAAGACGAGCAGCATGACATAAAATAGAGGGGGAAATGCGAATAAATTATTGCACAGCAAAGAATGAAAAGAAGATAAAAAATGCAGGAAGCAAGAGCAACGCAAAATCTATACACTATCCCCATGTTCGAAGTACTGAGTACCAAAACGAGCGGCAGGCGCGGAAATCTGAACACGGAACATGGTGTCATCCCCACACCCTTCTTCATGCCTGTTGCGACTGCAGGAGCGATGAAGGGAATCACGTTTGATGATCTCCTGGCACTCGGTGCGGACGTTTTGCTCTGCAATACCTATCACCTGCATTTGTCACCCGGCGAGAATATCGTTTCGAAAAACGGAGGACTGCATTCATTCATCGGATGGGAGAAACCGATCCTCACCGATTCGGGAGGATTTCAGGTTTTTTCACTGAAGAACATCCGATCGATCAACGATGAAGGAGTCGCATTCAGGGATCACCGGAACGGCAATCCTCTCTTCTTGGGTCCCATCGAAGCGATGAATATCCAACACAAACTGGGCTCCGACATCATCATGTGCTTCGACGAATGTCCGCCGTCGACGGCACCGCGCGCAGATCAGATCAAGGCAGTGGAGAGAACATTGAAATGGGCGATGAAGTGTAAGAAGGAACATGAGCGTCTAAAAATAGAGAGAAAAAAATCGCCAATGCTCTTCGGCATCGTCCAAGGCGGACTCGAGCGAGACCTCCGAACGAAATGCGCAGAAGAGCTGATCGCGATCGGCTTCGATGGCTACGCACTCGGAGGACTGGCGGTCGGTGAAACGGAGGAAGAAATGTATAGCGTTCTGAATGCAATCTGCCCCCTTCTGCCGAAAGACAAGGCGAGATATTTAATGGGCGTTGGAGAGTTGCACCAAATACGAGAGGCCGTCCGCCTCGGTATCGATATGTTCGACTGTGTCTCACCCATGCGCGAAGCTAGGCACGGAAACGTATGGCTTTCTGAAGGAAAGAAACTGCGTATCCGCCGACAGGAATTTCAGAATGATCACACGCCAATCGATCCGGATTCACCCGCAGCAACAAGCAGAAAGCTTCTGAAAAGTTACCTGCATCACTTGTTTCGAATCGGTGAGCGCTATGGCGAGACGTTGGCGTGTTTGCAGAATATGGCGGTTATTTTGGAACACATGCGCATACTGCAGAAAGCAATCAGCGTTTCTGGGTCCACCATGTCTTGAGCATCGGCACCGACTGCACCGACAGAATAAATCCGATCGTCGGCACGAGAGCGTTCAGGAAGAAGTTCGCACTCCCGAGCATCCAAAATACGAGCACTGTAACGAAATAAGTCAAAAACGATACGACAACGATTCTGGTGAAACTTGTCTCCCACGCCTTGTCTTTCTCGACTCGCGCATTGCGCGTCTCGATCTCACTCACCCTGCGCTCCAGCTTTTCCAAATGCTCGTTCATGAAAAATCCTACCACAGCTCCCATATCTACCCTACATACCCTACCTATTTCGTCACCCCCGTAATCTCGATCTCGGTGAATCCCTGACGATGTCCGCGAAGCGTCTTATGATAACGCTTCCTACGCTTGAACTTGCGAACGACGATCTTGTCATCCTTTCCATGCATCACAATGATCGCCTCAACCTTTGCACCGGCAATGTACGGCTTTCCGATAACTGCCTCTTTTCCATCCTCGGAGAGAAGCATGACTTTATCGAACACGACCTTTGCTCCTTTCTCGCCCTCAAGGCTTGGAACATGCATTTTCATGCCCTTCTCCACCTTCTCCTGGAAGCCTGCGATGTCAACGAATGCAAACATAAGCTGGAAGAGTGTAGCGGGCGAATACGGCTGATGCAACACCAGTTTTCACGCGAAACTGCCTTGCAACTGAGCGGATTCGGGTGAAATAGGAGCTATGTATTCAGTCTGCTCGAGAGTGTCTTCCTGCGTACTGACCAAATATCCCGCCTTAATATCAACACCGTTTGAAATACCGAATGGCTCGAGCTCAATACCTTGCTTCTGATACTTCCTCGTAAGGTACCCCGTCGCTTCAGGCCGATTCGAAAGCGCAAGGAAATCACCCTGCTCTGAGAGAATGAGGCCTGACAACTTGTTCTTTCGGACGAACTGTTCACCGACTGCGATCACCGCGTCGCAAAAACTTCCTGCATCGATCTCCTTTAGGAGAGAGGTGCTCGGATTAAAGCCGCGGAGCAAGAGATGCTTCTTCCCTTTATGCTCCATGATGTACGCCTGCACATTACCGACGCACACCTGCTTCTCCTCATCAATGATATTGATGTTGAAGTGATCCTCCCTGTAAAAAAGATCGAGATTTCTATCGGTACAGATTCCGGCACTCGCCTTGCCGAAGAAAGAGGCGATGTTCTTGCTGATGACTGCCCGAAGCTTCGGCACAGCTGCAACCGCCGCTTCTCCTTCATCGGTTTCGAAATGAGACAAGTCCTCACGGAGATGTTTCTGCGCCTGCTTGAGGGATTTCAGTTTCTTCAACATGACCGTTGCAATAGCTTTCGCGGTAAGTGGAATATCTTCAAGAGATGAATCGAGTGCAGTCTGACACTGTTGCTCGAACGCCGACTTCAGTTTGGGTAGACGCAAATCCGTTGCGAGTCCCGTCACGGTCTTGCTGATCTTTTCATGGTGTTCTGCAAAGAATGAAGCAATTACCGATTCAAGATTGTCAGTGCACCAGATCCCAAGAGCTTCCTGTAAATTTGTGAGCGATTTAAAAAGATCGTTGTTGGTACGAGCAACGGCAAGATCGAGGAAGCATTGCAAGGGAAACTTGATGTCGGAGAAACCAAATACTGCAATAATGTCCTCCAAAGAGACATCTCCAAGAAATCGTAAACGAGCAGAATCACAGAGTGATTTTGTCGTTTTGCGTATCCGCCCGAGATCCTTGTTAGAAGTCAGAAGAAGCGACTTCTGGATATCCTTTGCCAAATTTACAGAGACTGGAGGTTGGCTTCCCTCCTTCAGCTTCATCTGCTTCTGAGCCTGAAGATCGAGCTTGTATCCGTCCTCCGGGATCACAAATCCGTCCAAATGGCTCGAGCAATCGTGAAGTTGACTGCAGAGCCTCTGCACAGACGAGAGATCCGTATTCACAGGACGATAGGCGGCATAGATGATCTCCGCCTGCAATTCGGGAGAAACGTCATTCTCAAAAGGCCTTTTCGAGAAGAGTTGCTTCTTGAGCACGCGAATTTTCTCCTCGATGCCGTTCAAAACTTTCACATCGAAGCTTCCCGCCTTCGCTTCGGCGTAAATACCCGGAGTGAAGATGCCAAGATGGCGCAGTACCGTCATGACTCCATCCCAATCCTGCGGTTTCAGTGCTTTCACAAGAACCCCTTCCTGAGTCAGTTCTCCCATCGCTTGGAAACGTAAAGACCTTCGATGGGAGAACTGATTCGCAATCGTTTCCATCACGGTGTTGAATTCATTCTGAAATTCCGAAAGGAGTCTCCGAAGGTGTGGAAGATGCTCGCTGTCTTCGGTGAGATACTCGAGCGTGTGCTGATGCAGAATTTCCTGCTTCACAAGTTTTCTGAAAAAATGCCTGGTCATTCGGTCGGGTGTGTCGGTCTTCTTGATTTCCGCCATCGCTTCCGCACCGGGAATTTTATGCTCGATCAGCGTATCGACGATGCGATACCGCATGTGCTCAGTCGTCGTTTTTGCCGAGTAGACCGCAAGTAACGCATCCTTCTTTTCGTGCGGGGTTCGCACCCCTCCCATCGCCATCAACCTCGTCCATTCACGCACTGCCTGAGGTGTCGTACAGAGTGCGAGCGTCTGCGACTCTGCATTCTTCGTGAGCTCCTCATTCTTCAGCATGCGCTGCACTTCGGCTTCTGTATTGTTGAATGCGAGGCTCTCAGACACATTCGCGCTCTCTGAAAGCTTGCGGTCCTGCAAGCAACTCCGAACACTCCCTGCAACGCCGGCATCGACGTCCTTCAGCCCACGGATGAAATGCGAAAGGCAAGTTTGATGCGTCTGAGCGGTGATGCATTCCCTCCTTCCAATAAAAGCACCGTTGCCCATCTTCCTCATTTTTTCATAGGCGTTCCATGCCGTTTCAAAATCGCCCTGCGTTATCAGTTCCCTCACGAATGTGACGACGAATTCAGAAGGAATGTCTTCCATCCCCTCATCTGTCATGCGAGCTTGCCAGAGGGCATCGTAGAGGGCCTTCCACTCGGCCTCTCCAAGAACACCGCATCTGTTTGCAGCCGCATAGTACGAGCCAAGTCCTTTCCATCCCTCTCTCGGCAGTCGTCTCGACTCATCACGTTCAAAGTACTTCTCCGTCAGTTTCGGAGTCATCTGTGCAAACAACTCCGGCTTTGCCTCAAGAAGAAGTCTCGCGCTCTCGAAATCATCACCATCCGAATAGTACGAGATGCCAGAAAGTAGAACGGTAACCGCAAGATCCATTTCTCCCTTCGCAATGGAAGAAGTGGTCGCTGCTATGGCATTCGCGCGCTGCCTCTCATGATCCTGATACCACACATCGGTGGCACTGGACTTCCTCTGCTCCTTTCGCTCCTCAAACTCTGCCCTGTCTCTTGTAAGGTCATCAGGATGTTTCACGAGAGCATTCCATCCTCCTTGTTCAGGCAATGCATCGAGAAATCCTGCAACGAGAAAATGTCTCTTCAGCTCCTTCATCAAACGCTTGCGCATCCTGCGAAGCCTTCGCTGGTGCGGTCTTTTACAATCCGGCTTTCCGGGAATGCCCATGGCCTGCGTCGCTTCGATCATCGAATCGATATGCGGCTTCGCATCTGCAGCAGTTCTGAACGTCAGATCGTAGATTGCAAGATTGGCATACTTCCATGCCTGCTCCCGGTATAAATCGAGACGAACAAACCAATCTTCGCGTGAATATCGTTCACGATCACCATCTATTCTTTCTCTCTCTTTCTGCAGTTCCGCAATTTTTTCATCACGCACCTTGGTGTACGTCTCAAGTCCCTCCCAATACAATGCTTGGTTACCCGTCTCTCTCGCATGGGCGATTTTCGCCTCCGCAAGCTCATCAAAATGATACGACCTGCCTCCCGTGGATTTAATGAATGCTTCCGCGCCGGCAAAATCACGGGCATCGAGAAGTGCTTTTTGAATTTTTGCATCAATCTCGTTGCGATTGCTGAAGGAATACACTCCGTCCAATGCATGTGAATCCTGCGTCTCGATCGCCGCCCGAACGACACCGAGATCGATGTTCATCGTATCCAGCGCTTGAATGAAACTACCCGTGATATCAGAAGCGCTTCTCCTCTCATCCCTAACATCTTCCTCGGGGGCCTTGTACTCGCACAGTGTCGTCATCGCTTCACGAACCTCGATGTCCGAAATCGGAAGACCTTGCACCGCTCGATGCCAGAGAAGCAACGTTGATTGCTGATGTTCCGGCAGAAAATCGGTGATGATTTTCTCCGCAAGCGGGTATCTCTTCCGGACCCATACCTGCTCGATCATGTTCCGAACAAGACGAAACTCTTCCCGCACTGCGAAGTATCGTGTGAAATCCTCAAGAATCGCATCATCGGCATGCGACTCGAATAGCTGTGCAATCAGAACGTCATGCTGCAAGGCCGACTCGTTCTCAGGGTACTTCCTGAGAATTTCCAGTACGGTCGCAAAATCCTTCTTCCGGAGATGCGCGTAGAGAATATTGGCGAAGACGTGTGCTCCGGTATTCTGGACCAGTAACGCATCAACCAGACGAGCGTGATTCGTCTCGATAAGGGCATTCGGAAGGGTATCCGGATTATCGAACTGTGAATAATCGCGATAACGCTGAAAGAGCCAACCGTTGCTGATGCCGTCGATCACACGATACATGACTTTCGGGTACAGGGCAGAAGACTCTGTTGAACTAGCCGACTGCTCTTCCGGAATGAGCATAGTTGGATATTGTACAATGAAAATTATTTGGGTCAACTAAGGAGAATGACAAAAAGAAGGTGAATCGCTTTCAGAACCTTCCTCGCATTCATACAATATCAACACCAAGCGCTCTTTTGATGTTCCTCAGCGTCAGCTTCCGTTTTCCAAAAAAATTCGGCTGAACACCTGCTCCATATCTGATAATCGCATTCGGATCACAAATTTCGAGTCTCTCAGGACCGAATTTCTGAATCGCAAACAACGTGCCGTCCTCCCTCCTTCCGAGAATGGTCCCGCTATGGGACCCAAGAATATTACCGGTCTCAGACACACGGCGATCGGGCAACACATGTACTCCGATGGGAAAGTGAAGAGACTCCGTTGCCTGATCAACGGTAGTTTCATTGCCAAATTCGGACTTTTCGATGAAGTCCGGATACTCCGGGAGCTTCGTTTTCCCCTGCAAATATCTCGAGAGTCCGTGACAGTTGTACTGCTCACTTTTGAGTTTCCCCTCAGAATGGAGAGAAAATAATCTGTAAAGACGCTCTCCGACTTTTCCAGCAACATATCCAATACGCCCGGATGTCGTATCGCTTAACTCAAAACTCCTCCTTCCCTCCGAAACTTCGGGGGTGAGTGAGTACCGAGAAAAGAATTTGGTTTCAGAAGACACTGATATTATTATAACATAATTTTATAGTATTAGCTATCTCCCACTCGACTGGAGCGCCTTGTTGATAAGGTCGATTTCCTTGAGACCGCCTCCCGTATTGATGAGAACGATCTTCTCGCCAAGCGATTTGATCTTATCGGTGTGCTCGAGGAATGCCGCAAAGACACTCGCAGATGAGAACTCCGGAAAGATACCCTCACGGTCGATGGCGAAGCGGAGTCCGTCGATGACCTGATCATCCGTCACCGAAATCCCGAATCCCCCGCTCTGTCGCATGGCATTCACCGCTTTCGCGGAGCAGAAGGATTCTTTTGCGACAATCGCCTCGCACTCTGATACCGGAACGTCATCGAGAACGATGATCCACTCTCCCCGATCGAACGCCTGGTTGATGGGATCGGCTCCCGCAATCTGCACGCACACCATCGCAGGAATCTTATCCGTGAAGCCCCACTGCCGAAGCTCGAAGAATCCGTGGTAAATGGATGCCAACGCAGAACCATTGCCTGCCGGGCAGAGAACGACGTCAGGCACTTCCCCCAGATCTTCCCACAGCTCGTAGGCGATCGTCTTGGCACCCTCGCACCTGAGCGAGAACACTCCTGACGTGATGTTCACCGATCCGCTCGGCAAATGATTCAGAAGATAATGATAGCTCTCCTCGTAATTCGTCCCCACTTTGTGAGCATAGCCACCGAAGAGCTCGATCATCTGGGACTTGGCTTTTGACGTGTCTTTCGGGATGTAGCAGGTCATGCGAATGCCGTACATCCGCGCGTAGAAAGCTCCGGACAACGCCGCATTGCCCGATGACGCCATGGCAAGGTCCTTCCAACCCTGTTCCTTCGCATACGCCAAAGCGAAAGCGCTCTCCCTGTCCTTGAAACTGCCCGTCGGGTTCATCGCCTCATTCTTGATGAAAACATTCGCAAAAACCTTCGAATGCGTCAGAGGCGTCTCCCCCTCTCCGAGGGAGAACGGGATCTCTCCGACAGGAAGAACCGATGCGTACCGGGCAATGCCCTGCTTCTTAGCCGAGAGAAGCTCCTTCGGCTTCGGCATGTGCAGAATGCAGGTGTCGTACCCTTTCTTTGGCACGGGAAGCTTCCGGATATCGGATGACCTCGAGCGCGTGGTGAGCTCTTCAAATTCGATGCTGTCTCTTTCTGAAATCATTGTGAGCGCCGGAAGAGTGAGATGTATGGTCGACCTCGGAAGTAAAAAGGTTGAAGAAGGGCATAATACGCACCCCGAGATGATCCGACAATATTTGTCGAACCTTCTTCTGTTGACCGCGGAAACTAAACTCGCCGTTATGCTGATTCTTCGGAAGAACGTTCACGATACCCTGACCGAGATATTTGAGCTTCATCATGGACAGTGCCGCATCGAGTGCGGCGCAACTCACCTTGTCCTTCTCGACGGAGAACATTTCCACCTTGCGATGATCCAGATGAAGCCTGGTTTCAGTCGATGTTGCGAGAGATTCCATATCTCCAGCGGCTCCACTGACCGTTTCGACAATCAGCGACTGATAGTCACGCATAAAGTCGATCATTACCTTCGCAATCGGTGCCATGTCCGCTTCCCAGATCAGGTAATCCGGTGGAAAGCCGTTCTCCGCAGCCAGACTCTTGTAAGCCTCGACATCGAGATTATTTTCCCTCTGTCCGGACACGGGGTTCGGATTGTAGTTATCGATGAAAAGAACCCGCTGAACGTGAATCCGATTCTCCTCCAGAAGGTTCGTCAATTTATGCGCCTCGGCATACTGCCGCTCCATGGAACGGACGAAGTCGGCATCACCCATACTCTGGTAGGCGTATGCATGAGCCGCCTCAAGAACGACACTTGTTATGCCCGCATTGCGAATCCTCTGCAGGAGCTGACAAATGTGCTGCATGGACTCGCTGCCATTGCCGTTTTCCGAAACGGAAGCATCGGGGGCCAACAACGCCGTTCGACTCCTATTCTCCTCCTGCACCTTCTGCCACGCGGCAGGCAGACTGTCATCATAGTGATTGGTCTGAAGAACGACGTGATTCAGTCTCTCGCAGAAAAATTCCTGATTGAATCTGGTGAGAATCGGAAAAGAGTCCGCGACAGGTTGCGCAGTCGATTCGGATGACCGTCGATGAGATTCGTGAGAAGTCATGATTGAGAGGAAAGGCCTGAGGCCTGCAAATACATCTGCCTGTACAACTTCGAACCCTCGAAAATGGATGCAATCCGTATCCGCTCATCGGGCTGATGGGCGTAGACAAGGTCCCCCGGACCCATCGTCACTCCCTGCATATTGGCGCTATTTCTGAAGATTCTTCCTTCATCTCCCCCGTTGAACCCCCTCGCTTGGCGACCGGTCGCACCCTCGGCGATTTTAACGATATCCGCATCGGCGGGAGTCATCGATCCCTCTCCGTCCTTCACGATTTCCAGCGTCACCTGCTCGCCGTTTTGCAGGTGCTGGGACCTGACGAGATCGATCATCTGATCGACGCGCTCACGATGCACGAACGGAAGCGTTCTCATATCGATCGTGAACCGCGCGGAATCAGGAGCGGTTGAAAAATCCCCTTTCTTCACATCCGCGGCGGATACCTGAGCAGTTGAAAAAGGAGGATTGTAAATTTGCGCCTCAAGGTCCACAGCACTTCCGTAATGCAACATGCGAGCATATTCGGAAATCTCATGGACAATGCTCGAACCCGCCATCAGCGCATTCTGACTCGTATTCGAGACGTGACCGGCATGCGGAGCACTGATGTTGAAGTGAGCGAGGAATCTTCCCTTGTGGGCACGCATGGGCGTGATCTTCCCATCGAGCTCCGTCGGTTCTCCTGCGATGAAACGATTGGCCGTAATGATTTTCGGATTGCCCAGAAGCCCGGCAGCAAGTCTGGCACCTCGCATGGAGAACTCCGAAGAAGTCGCCTCTTCGTCATAGGTGAACACAACGGTCACTTTCTTACGCACACTTCGAAGCTTCTGCTGAATATCCGGATCCAAACCCGCAAGCAGCATACTCACACCCGTCCCATGCGTATCGCACGTTCCACGACCGAACCATTCATCATCCTCTACCGTCAGTTTCCAAGGAACGGTCGACCAGTGCTGGCCCTCAACTCCGACAACATCGCTGTGGCTGACGGCTGCAAGAACCTGCTCGTCTTCCGGATCGCCGATGTCGACCGCCAATGCAGCTCGATTGCTGTACATCGGATCCTGGTGAACAGTGAATGGCAAGGGGTACTGCTTCAGAATTTCCGTCATCGCTTGAATGAACGCCTCATTGCCGTCGCCCGGTCGCTGGCTGTTTTCGATCATCACGGACATCAACTCTCGCGCAATGGGATATTCGGGATGAGAGATATGGGGGGCGGCTTTACTCATAGAAAGGTGCAGAGAGAAGTATTGAATGATTACATGCGATCGGGCAATTCGATATGCAGCAAATCGGAAGCGTTCAGCATCACTTGCTGACAGGCCTCCACAAGAGCCAATCTGAAGCCGCGAACATCACCATCAGCCTTTGCAACTGGATAGTGTGTGTAAAAATTGTTCGTCAACTGACTGAGATCCGTCATGTACGTGGCAATCTTATGGGGAGCGTTTTTTTCGACAGCCTCGCGAATCGCCTTCGGGAAAGCGGCAAGATGCACAAGAATACCCTTCTCCAGCGCGGAAATCTGCTCGGGAATCCGTTCGATGCTTCCGCTCTCTCCCGCCTTCTCGGAAATCGCCTTCAGTCTGCAGTACGCATACTGCAAGTACGGACACTGTCCCGACTCAACATGCTGCGCCGCATCGGGAGAAAACTCGATGTCTCGCAGTCTGTCCTGCTTTAAATCATTGAAAATAACAGCGCTAATGCCGACCTGCTCGGCAATGCCCTGCGTGTCGAGGTCATCCATATCGGAGGATCGAGTGCTTGCATCCGCATTTCGAGATCTGACGACCGCACCGGCAGCTTCGATCGACTCATCCAGCACGTCGTTCAGAAGCGCAATTTTTCCACTTCTGGACTTCATTTTTCTGCCATCGACATTCAGGTGACCGAAGGAAATATGCTCCGCCTGACCGCGCTCGATGTACCCGAGCTGTTCGGCCATCGCGAAAAGCATGAGGCAATGCTTCTGCTGCTCCTTGCCGATGACGTAGAGGATTTTATCCACGTGCAATTCCTGCGTTCGATAGCGAATCGCCGCCAGATCTCTCGTCAGGTACACCGTACCGCCGCTCGGCTTCAGGATGACCTCATCTCTGGCGATTCCTTGCTGATCCTTCATGATGCCGTCATTCATTTTCCCGTTTGCGGGGTCGTAGAGGGACTGGCCGGGAAACACGACTGCTCCTTCTTCATTTCTCCTGAGAACATTTCTCTCCTCGGCCTCCTCCACTGCGTCAGCCATGCGATCTTCGTAAAAACTTTCGCCTTGAATCGAATCGAAACGAACTCCCAAGCGATCGTACACACCGGAAAAATCCTGCATGCTCCATGTCAGAAATTTCTCCCAGAGAGCGGTCAGCTCAGGATCACCATTCTCAAGTTTCAGAAAAATCTGACGAGCCTCCTCCGCCGCCTCAGGATCCTCGGCTTCCGCATCTGTGAATTTTCGATAAATTTCCAGCAACACTGCGGCGGGATTCTCATTCAGACGCGTGAGAAATGCTTCGCCATCCCTGTGCAATTCTTTGCGATACTGATAAATGATCTTGCCGAACTGCGTACCCCAGTCTCCAAGATGGTTGACCCGAAGCGGGGTATAGCCTGCAGCGGCATGCATCTTTGAAAGCGAATGACCGATGATCGTGGACCTCAGATGCGCAACGGTCATATTTTTCGCCACGTTCGGCGATGAGTAATCGATAAGCACAACTTTGCCCGCTCCTTCATTGTAGGAACCGTACTGCTCACCGGTGTCGCGAATCTGCGTGATCACATCCGAAGCAAACTTCTGATGATTGAGCTGCACATTCAGAAACGGGCCTGCGGTGGAAACACCTTTCACCCAATGATTCTTTGCAAATTGCTCGGCAACCTCCTTCGTAAAATCGACCGGATTTCGTCCAAGGTCTTTGGCGATCGATGCCAAGTTGCACGCAATATCGAATCCCTGCTTCTCCTGCACTGACGTAGGCGGTACGGACAACGTCACCTTTCCTCCCTGGTAACCCATACCCTGAAGCACTGCATGTAAATCCGTTTCAAGCGCAGGTAATTGGTACGATGCAAACTCAGGTAGCTGTTTCTCTGAGGCCTCCTCTTTTCTGAGAGCAAGGGTTGCCTTCACCTGACGATCGAGCTGTCGATTGCGCGCAACCAAAGCACTGTCGACGGTGTCGTTCACGGCATCCTGCGTAGTCCTGTTCCCGTCAAGAACCACTTCTTTCGAGGCATCTGCTGAAATTCCAGGCAACTCCGAAGGCAAAGAAATACTCGCATCGAGAGACAACTCTGAATCGGACGTTTCCATGCGGATGGGGGGAGGTAAAAAGGGAGTAATGCTAGGCCAATATTGAACCCTACTAAAAGGATAGTCCTTGCGTCAATAGGATATTATTGTAGATTACTATCATGGAGAACAGGCACTTCACCGGACTCAGCACACCCAAGCCGGACCCGATCTTCGCACTCTCGAGGCAGGCGAAGGAATGCGGACCGGAAGCAATAGATGCAACCATTGGAGTATGCATGGATGAGCAATCTTCGCCTCTCGTCTTCTCCACTGTTCGGGAAGCGGAAGAAAAGCGAGTCAGGGAAATGCAGTCTGATGACTTTTCCTATCCCCCGATTCTCGGTCTGGAACGTTACCGCAATGCGGTGCAGTCACTCATCCTTGGAGCAAGCAAAAAAGACACTGCGTTCGCAAGTTTCTCAGCAGCTGGAGGACAAGGCGCACTACACACCAATTTAAATTTGCTAAAGAGAATGATGCCCGATGTGTCCCTGATCGTTCCCGTTCCTGCGTGGGGTAATCACTACGATCTGTTGCGCGGGGCAAACATTCCGGCCGTGGAAGCCGCAACCCTCGATCAGGGGAAAGCAACAACGGATGCAATCGTCCGCACACTGCAGAGCACAAGCGGAAAGGCTGCCGTTTTGCTGCAAGTGAGCGGTCACAATCCAACGGGACTGGACTTCAACCTTGAACAGTGGAGAGAGCTTGCCGATGCGATGGAGAGAAAAAACGCCGTTGCATTCCTGGATTGCGCGTATCAGGGACTCACGGATGATCCGGAATCCGACGCACTGGTACCGAGGCTGTTTGCAAGGCGCGATATCGCAACGCTGATCTCATGGTCGGCATCGAAAAACCATAGTATGTACGGCTACCGAACGGGACTTGCGGGAGCGATGGTCAAAAGCGATGAGATGAAACGACTGATCGAAGGACATTATTCCGACGTCAGCGGCGAGCTGCAATCGGCGGCACCCTCACCCGGGCAGGCAATCGTCTCGATTGTGCAGGAAAGATTGAAGGAAGAGTGGCTCTGCGAACTCGAGAGCGTCCGGACGCTCATCGCACGCAAACGCACCGACCTTACCCGGCTACTTGGCATGGAAGAGTTCAGTACTGCATTGCAGGGAAAAGGACTCTTTGCAAAACTCCCGCTGGATTCTGCTCAACTTGAAAGACTGCGAGAAGAGAAGAAAGTGTTCCTGTTGGATGACGGTCGCATCAACATCGCCGGAGTGCCGCTTTCACGCATAGGGGAACTCGCTGAAAAAATTCTCTCGGTTGTACGTCGATGATTGGTGGGCGCCAAGGGATTCGAACCCCCGACCCTCTCGGT
>SXGR01052892.1_pt1 | contig 53330 bp, 38 predicted proteins | sample 3174711 | NCBI WGS metagenome assembly SXGR01 (sample SAMN11356860, study PRJNA531348) | freshwater metagenome | isolation source: freshwater sample F1-60 | place: China: Fuxian Lake, Yuxi | collected 2017-12-25 | reverse complement strand
TGATGCATGCGACACCGATACAGATGGCGATGGCGTCGATGACAAAACCATAAGCGTTGACGGCAAAACGGCCACCGCGTGCACAGCAGGTGACGGATGCGATAATTGCCCACTGATTGCGACTGATAACCAAACCGATACCGATGGCGACGACGTTGGTAATGCATGCGATACCGATACAGATGGCGATGGCGTCGATGATAAAATAGTCAATGGTGCCACCACCACCGCGTGCACAGCAGGTGAAACGCCATGCGATAATTGCCCATTCATTCCGAATCCCCTCGTTGCTTCTGCAACCACACAAGACGATCTCGACGGTGATGGATTAGGTGATGCATGCGACACCGATACAGATGACGATGGCTTTTCTGACAAAATCATAAGCTCTGACATATCAACGTCCACCGCGTGCACAGCAGGTGAAACGCCATGCGATAATTGCCCATTCATTTCAAATCAAGATCAACAAAACACCGATGAAACCTGTATTGATCCCGTATGTACACCCGATGCACTCGGTGATGTCTGTGATCCTGATCTTGATGGCGATGGCTTTCCGGACAAAAGCGTAAGCCTTGACGGAAAAACGGCTACGCCCATTACTGGTCCGTGCGAACAAACTTCTGGTTCTCCTTCAGAACTTTGCGACAACTGCCCCAATACTGTCAATCCGCTTCAAGAGCCATCAATCGCCAATTCAGAAAGAGGCGAAGCATGTGAGATCGATACTGATCTCGATGGTTTCTACGATGACGAAGACAACTGTATCAACATCAAGAACGGCCCCGATGAGGGAAATATAGAAGGCGTCGGAAACCAAACCAATACCGATGGCGACGACGTTGGTGATGCGTGCGACACCGATGCAGATGGCGATGACGCCGATGACAAAACCATAAGCCTTAACGGAAAAACGGCCACCGCGTGCACAGCAGGTGACACAGGATGCGATAATTGCCCATTCATTCCAAATCAAGATCAACAAAACACCGATGCAAGTTGCACAACAGAATGCACAGCAGACTTACTCGGTGATGCATGCGATGAAAACAAAGATGGTGACAGCAAGATTGATTCAGAAGACAACTGCCCACTTGTTGTAAACAACGATCAAGCAGATACCGGCGATTCTGATGGTGTTGGCGACGCCTGCGATAATTGCCCTATTCTTTCAAACAAAGACCAATCGCGCACCGCCCAGATTGCAGACACCGACAGAACCGAATTGGCAGAACTTAATCTTGGTGATGTCTGTGCCATTAAAAAAGTGAGTGCGGGCGTCCACCACACCTGTATTCTAACCTATGCCGGTCGTGTTAAATGCTGGGGATACAATGCCTACCGTCAGTTGGGGTACAACGACACCACGGATCGCGGCACAGCGAGTGTGCAGATGGGTACCAACTTGCCTTTTGTCTCTGACATTAACGCCAAAGATCTCGCAGCAGGCGCCAGGCATACCTGTGTCATTACGAACAACAACAAAGTCATATGCTGGGGAGCATGGGGAAGTACAGACACTAATTACGGTGTCCTTGGCACATACCCCAACACCAGCACTTCACACACAACAATTCCGCAATACAATATTACGTCACTACTGCCTGTTGCTTTTGCTGGTGCCTTTGCATCAACAGACATTATCACCGATATAGAGGCTGGATGGTTAAGTACATGCGTTGTCATTGGCGGAAAACCCGCATGCTGGGGCTCAGGGGCTTATGGTGCCCTAGGACGAGGCAGCACCGGCGCTATAACCGCAGCTGCCATCCCTGCTATCGATCTCAATACAGGTACCAGCGTTCAGGAAATCACTGTAAGCTATCATTCAGCCTGCGCTCGGACAAGCAACGCAATAAAATGTTGGGGATACAATAACTACGGACAGCTCGGCATCGACTCAACCGAGACTCGTGGTGACGGCTCGGGTGAAATGGGAAGCAACACCATCCCAGTCAAGTTACCAACCCATACGTTTCAGAAAATTGCCAGTGCCCAACTCAATACTGAGGAGTCGCACACCCACCGATGCGTCATTTATGATACCAATACCGCCAAGGGTCGACTCACCTGCTGGGGGGCCAATAATTACGGGCAACTTGGCCGCAACAATGCAACAAGGATTGGCAATGCTCCAGGGACGAATGCCATGAATGACTCACCTGTTGTCCTCGAAACAGCCGGTACAACCGAAGTCATTGACGTCAGTTTGGGGAGCCACTTTACATGCGCAATTTATAAACATGACAACACGAAAAAATTAAAGTGCTGGGGGTATAATGCTGATACTATTCACCGAACAGGCCATGGCACTACAACAAATTACGGTTCATCCGGCACAGTGACAGTCGCTGCTTCCCCCTCATTATTAGAAAATGCGACAGTGACCCGCGTAACGCCCAATGATACTGTCGTCACGCCCATCCAAGTGGCCGTTGGGCGATGGCATGGCTGCATCCTTACGAGCGAAAACAATGTGAAATGCTGGGGGTATAATACGGACGGCCAAGCCGGAAGAGGCAATACCGCTCACAAAACAATAGGAGAGGCCCCCACCGCCATTGATTTGGGTCTTCATCAATGGAGCACTGTTCCCGACTGGTAAATCGCTTTTTGAAGCGACCTCTATTTAAAACCTGATGTTACGCGGGGGAATTGGTTTGTCACGCTGGACCTCTCTGCCTCGCCATCCGTGTGCAGTTTCCTCCCGCCTTCCACAAAAGCCACGTGACGCGCACGGTTGTTTGAATTGCTTGAATGCGTTGATCGCGTCACAACGCTTTTGTTGGAATGCGGTCCGGTCCGTTTACACGGCCTGGCGAGGCCGGGTTTGGTAGGCAATAACAAGGACTCACAGTGCCATATGATGTGATGGTTCGCTCCTGTGATGCGTTGGCTCTACGCAACAAACCAGGGCGAGAGCATACCACATGACGCTTTTTCATAAGCATCTGTCCATCTATACATCTGAAAACGTTTGCATCGCCATTGCAGTGTAAACGGACCGGACCGCATTCCAACAAAAGCGTTGTGACGCGATCAACGCATTCAAGCAATTCAAACAACCGTGCGCGTCACGTGGCTTTTGTGGAAGGCGGGAGGAAACTGCACACGCAATGGCGAAAGAACGATAATCGATTCAACTTTCATGATGAATATGCAGCTTGTTCTATGTTTGACTGCGTAAGGTCAGTTAAAACCTAATTAAAGTGCAAGCCGTCTCGCCGCATCGTCAATTTCTCGGCGATAGTCGGCATCGGTGCGATAGCGTTCTTGGGCTTCGGTCATCGACTGAGCAAATGCAGCCTCGTTGGCTTCGGCCTTGGCGATTAAAGAATCATAGGCCGCACGTTGTTTGACGGTCATTTGCGCGCGTTGGCTTTCAAGATTTTTTATCTCGCCCATGATCGCCTTCCAGCCTTGACCACCACGTGCAGGATTACCCAATCCCTGAATTTCATTGGCCGTAAGGTATGCGAATTGCTGTGAAAAAATACCTGTCGCTTTGGCACCGAGTGTCGCCAATCCCAATGGGAGAATGACAACAGCACCTGGGCCTGTAAGGGCCAATGTAGCGGCCATCCCAGCAATAAGGCCCGCTTGCGCCAGCGTACACACCACTTTGCCAACCGTATTGACCTGCAATGCCACTTCACGCCAGTAGGCAATAAAGCGGGCGCGCTCGGCAGGGGTTGCATCTTTGGGAAAATAGGCTTTCAAAACCTTGCGAATGATAGGATCGGATGGAAACATCCCCAAGGGTGAACATATCCAGCTCAAGAGTAAACCGACAACAACATGCTTGAACTCTGGCTTGGGTGACAACACACGTGCAGGTACTGGGGTATACGATGCAGGATCAGTCTCCGAGCGATGGCCTATCTGTGCCACGCGACTTCCAGCGCCGCCCACCAATCGCACGCCATTGTGGGGCTGTGACAAACCATCAACAGCCGGACGCTTAAACGTCGGGAAAGGGAGTTCGGTTGTGGCATGCGCCATGTGCTCAGGACGCAAGCCCAGCTTCGTCGCATCGACACGAACACCATGCTTGTCATCAAACGACTGCGGATCTTGTGGCACACCTGAGCGCGTTAAAGCAGTTGAAGCCATAACGGGGATTGTAGGCACAAAAATGGGATTTTGACATGGGAAAAACGATCGATGTCGGTTAATGGATGTCCATGTCGAATACATATCGCATTGTTTCGCCCGTTGATGGTCGCATTCTCGCGGAAAGACCGTATTTAAATACAAACGACGCAATGAAGCATATTCATGCATCACGCATCGCACAGCGCATGTGGAAGCAAACACCGCTCGCAGAACGCATTGCCATCGGTGAGCGTTTTGTCGAAGCCATGCTGGCCATGCAAACGGAGATTGCCGAAGAGCTTACGCTGCAAATGGGTCGTCCATTAAGTCAGTCGCCCGGTGAATTGCGCGGCTTTGCAGAACGCGCACGCTATATGTTGCGCATTGCGCCCACCGCATTGGCCGATGAAGATGCCGGCAGCGATGAACAGATCACACGATTTTTACGACGTGATCCCATGGGCGTCGTTTTTGTGATCGCCGCATGGAACTATCCTTATCTGATTGCAGTCAACAGCGTGTTGCCCGCCATCATCGCAGGCAACAGCGTGATTTTGAAACACGCCGCACAAACAGCCTTGGTGGCCGACCGCTTTGCACAGGCTTTTGCCAAAGCCGGTTTACCGCGCGATGTTTTTCAAATCGTTGACATCAGCCACGAAACTGCCGCGCACATGATTGGCAGCGGGCAGATTGATTTTGTAAGCTTTACAGGATCTGTTTCAGGCGGTCATGCCATTGCACGCGCAGCAGCAGAAACATTCATCGGTGTAGCCCTTGAATTGGGCGGCAAAGATCCTGCCTATGTGCGCGCCGATGCAGATCTTGAAAGTGCCGTGGCCACCGTGGTGGATGGCGCACTTTTTAACAGCGGACAATGCTGTTGCGGCATCGAACGCGTGTACGTTCATGAATCGAAGTACCAACAATTTATGGACGCGGCTGTGGCCATGGTCAACGCATACAAACTTGGCAATCCATTGGAACTGACCACCAATTTGGGTCCGGTGGTGACCGCAAAAGCTGCCCAGGCCATACGCGCGCAAGTGAATGAGGCGATAACCCTGGGTGCTACACCGCTGATCGATCCATCGTCATTTCAAAACAATGCCCTTGGAACGCCTTATCTTGCGCCGCAAATTTTAACGCACGTCAATCACACCATGCCATTCATGCGTGAAGAAACGTTTGGACCCTGCTTTGGCATTATGTCTGTGAAAAGTGATGAAGAAGCCATCGCCCTCATGAACGACAGCCATTACGGTTTAACCGCAAGTATTTTTACGCAAGATGAATCGGCGGCAAAGAACATCGGTCGCATGCTTGAAACAGGCACGGTATTTATGAACCGTTGCGATCATGTCGATCCCCATTTGGCGTGGACTGGCGTAAAAGATTCGGGTCGTGGGGTTGCGTTATCGCATCTAGGATATCATCAACTCACGCGGGCGAAGTCGTTTCATTTGAAGCATTAAATGACTGGATCCCCGCTTTCCTAAGAAATTTGGATTAAGCAGGTGTTCTCTTGTAGGGGCGGTTCGTGAACCGCCCGCTAAAACGTTGATTCAAAGGCCGAACGGGCGCTTCGCGAAGCGCCCCTACAGCAGAAAAATAAGGAAATGGGGTCAGTAGTCTTCGGTTACAAACTAAAAGACTCACCACAACTGCACGCTTTTTTGGCGCCTTTGTGTTCAAAGCGAAATCCGGCTTTTAATAAGTTTTTACTTTCGTAATCAAACTGCGCGCCTTCGAGATAGGTCGAGCTTTTGGGATCGACGACCACCTGCAAATCACCGTAGGGTGTCACCAAATCGTTTTCGCGCACTTCGGTTTCAAAATCCCAAAAGAAAGTAAGCCCTGCGCAACCACCGCCACGCACACCAAAACGCAAAATTTTTGGGACACCATCGCGTTCGGCAATTTGCAATACTTTCTTCACCGCACTGGGTGTCACCGAAATCATGATCGTCCTCCTAAACGTCGAAGCGAAGTCACTTGGGCGATCACCATATCGGCCACCGCAAGAACCTCTTCTTCTGTATTGCCACGGCCCAAGCCAAAACGAAGATTGCCCGACGATGCCCTATTGCCCACACCCATGGCCGTCAAAACATGGGACGGTGCCAAATCGCGGTTTGTGCATGCAGAACCCGTGGATAACGCCACGCCTTGCAGTGCCAATACCAACGTTTCGCCGTTCACGCCGTCAAAACCCAAACACAAATTACCAGGATGACACTGCTCAGGATCGCCATAGCGTATCACACCGGGCAATGCCGCACGAATGCGAGTTTCCAAGAGGTTACGCAATCGCGCGATCTCACATGCTTCATGCAAACGTTGTTTTGCAAGTATACAGGCAACACCCAATCCTACAATACCGGGAACATTCAACGTCCCCGAACGCAAACCGTTCTCATGACCACCCCCGTGAATTTGGGGTGCAAGTGTCACACGGGGATCGCGTCGTCGTACATACAATGCACCAATACCTTTGGGGCCGTATATTTTGTGGGCGCTCATGGACAATAACGCAATGCCTAGTGTGTCCACATGCACAGGCATGATCCCTACGGCTTGCGTGGCATCGGTATGCAGCAACACACCCCGCGTTTTGCAAAGACGCCCTATGGCCGCAATATCTTGCATCGTTCCCACTTCGTTGTTCACGAGCATCATCGACACAAGTACTGTGTCATCGCAGAACGCATCAGCAAGAGTATCAGGCGAAACACGTCCCATGCGATCGACGGGCAACACGGTGACACGATGACCACGGGATTGTGCAACCGTGCATGGATCCAACACCGATTTATGTTCGGTCGCTTGGGTGATGATGTGAATAGGTTTGCTTTGCCCATAGGCTTCGCAAACACCCAGGATCGCAAGATTGTTGGCCTCGGTGGCGCCACTTGTAAATACAATTTCACGGGCCGTGGCGCCGATGAGATCTGCAACCGATTGTCGTGCTTGTTCTACCGCTTCATTGGCACGCCAACCGTAGGCATGGGTTCGGCTCGCGGGGTTCCCAAAAATATCACTAAAATACGGCAACATGGCACGCAGTACATCGGCATCCACGGGGGTCGTCGCATGATGGTCCATGTAAATAGGGGATTTCATGATACTCTATTCTTCAAGGTAAAAACCGACGACGTTCTTCCTCAGTCGGTATTCTGCACACATCGCGCATACCAAACCATGGATAACGATATCTCGCAATGAGACGATAGCCCAGATCACGCAAGGGCGATGGGATCAGCAACATACACATGGCAAAAATACGACACCCCCCACCGAGATATTTCATGGCGCGCAAGATCGCGTCAGAACGGTGGTACAACTCCCCTTCTTGATACAAAACAACGCTATCCAGATCTTCGGTATAGAAAACAGGCAGCATGCGCCCCGCGGTGGTCCCTTGCAGTGTTGAAAAATGCAATTGCCCCGTGCGGTCGTGACGCATGAGAAAATCGACCGAACGATTGCATAAACCGCATACGCCATCAAAAAAGACAATTGGCGGATCACCTGGAGGATAATACGTAGGCGGTTTTCCGGCGTAAGACATCAGTTGAGATCATAACACATCAAGATCATGAAGTCAGCGCATGACGCCCAATCACCAAACGCTGGATCTCACTGGTGCCTTCATAAATTTCGGTGATCCGCGCATCGCGATAATGACGTTCGGCAGGATATTCTTTACTGTATCCAAAGCCCCCGAAAATCTGGATCGCCTGATGGGTCACCCGGGTGGCCATTTCGCTGGCAAATAACTTGGCCATGGCCGCTTGTGGGCCGAACTTTTGCCCAGCGCCTTTTAAGGCCGCTGCGCGCCAAATAAGCAAGCGCGCCGCATCGATTTCCATGGCCATATCCGCCAATTTGAATTGGATGGCTTGGAAATTGGCAATCGGGGCACCAAAAGCATGGCGTTCTTTGGCATAATCACGTGCTTCTTCAAATGCCTGACGTGCAATCCCTAAGGCCTGCGAGGCGATACCAATGCGACCGCCATCCAAAGAGCCCATGGCGATCTTAAAGCCATCACCTTCTTTGCCAAGCAATGCATCAAGTGACAAAGAAACGTTCTCCAAAATCACCTGTGTGGTGCTTGAGGCTTTGATCCCCAATTTTTTCTCGTTTTTTGCAACGGTCAGACCCGGCGTATTCATCGGAATAATATAGGCGTTGATCCCTTTGACGCCTTTGGATTTATCACCCATGGCCATCATCAAAAAGACATCGGCTTCTTTTCCGTTGGTGATCCAATTTTTGGAACCATTGATAATCCAACGATCACCTTTTTTCTCAGCAATCGTTGTTTGTGCGGCCGCATCGGATCCTGTTCCCGGCTCTGAAAGACCAAAACATCCCAAGGTGCGACCCGATGTCAAATCAGGCAAATAAGCACGTTTTTGCGCTTCTGTGCCGTATTTGAGAATGGGATCAACCACCAGCGAATTGTTCACGCTCATGATCACACCGCAGCTTGCACATCCTGCGGAAATTTCTTCCATGGCCACCGCGTAACACACAGGATCCATGCCTGCGCCGCCGTATTCCACAGGCGCCATGATCCCCATAAGCCCAAGCTCAGCCATACGTGCCACTTGCGCTTTGGGAAACTTTCCCTCTTCATCAAGCTCTGCCGCCACAGGCAAGAGCGTTTCGCGCGCAAATTTACGTACGGTTTGTTGCAACAAATGCTGGTCTTCGGTCAGTTCAAATTGCATGATCTACCTCTAAAGGGCGGTTCGCGAACCGCCCCAACAAAAAACAGGTTCACGTTTTGCGAGAAAAGCGGTCGTGCCTTCACGCATCTCTGGGGTTGCAAACAGAGAAGAAAATGCTTTGGCCTCAAGCGCACACGCCGAAATCATATCCAAATCTTCACTTTCCACAAGCACGCGTTTGGCAGCGCGTACCGCGCATGGTCCGCGGGATGCAATTGCCTGAGCAATTGCATTCACCCGCGAAGAAAATTGTTCCGAAGAGATCACTTCCGTCACAAGGCCCATGCGAAGTGCGGTATTTGCATCGATAATATCGCTCGAATAGATCCACTGGGCCGCCGCCGCTTTTCCAATACGACGCGGCAGGCGCACACAGCCCCCAAATCCAGGGATGAGACCCAATTTTGTTTCGGGCTGGCCAAAACGCGACTTGTCGCTTGCCACGATAAAATCACATGCCAGAGCGAGTTCAAGCCCGCCACCCAATGCAAAGCCATCCACAGCCGCAATCACGGGAATGCCCACGCGTGAAATCAACGCGCATACCGCGTGCCCCTTCAACGCAAAAGCATGGGCCCCTTCGGGCGTCAAATCGACCATTTCGGCAATATCAGCACCCGCCACAAACGCTTTGCCGCCTGCACCGGTCAGCACCACCACCGCAAGTTCGCGATCGTTTTGTATGTCTGTAAAGACGGCATGCAAGGCATCAAGCACAGCCGCATTAAGCGCATTGAGAGCTTTTGGGCGATCGATGGTGACCGTCATCACGGCCCCATCGCGCTGCATTCGCACATGTTCAGAGTTTGTCATGTTGCGCGAGTGCGTAGCAGCGCTTCTTCGGTAGATCAAGCACTGCGGCCACTGCCGATGCTGCATCTCGCGATGACATGCCTGCGGCAAAGCATCGGGCAAGCGCATCTAAAATTGCTGCGTCCTCAAGGCTTACTTCTTCACGCGCATTATTGCCAAGCACAATCACAAATTCACCCCGGGCATCATCGGCATATCGCACCACAAGCTCGACCAACGTTCCCCGCAGATTTTCTTCGTGCAATTTCGTAATTTCCCGACTCACACACGCAGGCCTATCAGGCATACGTTCGGCAAGATCGCGCAATGTGTCGACCACGCGCTCAGGCGATTCATACAGCACCACCACACCCGGCATGCGATCGATTTGAACCAGCGCCTGTTCGCGCAAAACACCTTTGCGCGGCAAAAATCCTGCGAAAAACGCGCCTTGATGCAATGAAAAGCCTGCGACCGAAAGCGCCGCTGCCAATGCGCTGGGGCCTGCAATGGCGCGTACGGGGATCTGCATGGCATGTGCCATCTCGACCACCAAAGCCCCCGGATCGCTGATCGCAGGTGTCCCCGCATCGCTCACCAGGGCCAAACGTTTGCCCTGCTCAAACAACGCTGCGATGGCTTCTTGTCGCAATTTTTCATTGTGAGCATGCAAACTTTGCGTGGGCGTGTTGATACCAAAACGCTGCAACAAATGCCCCGTATGCCGTGTATCTTCTGCGAGGATCAAATCCACATTTTGCAAAGTACGCAAAGCCCTCGGTGAAAGGTCTTCGAGATTCCCGATGGGTGTTGCCACCACAAAAAGTACGGCAGTCATGTTTCAAACGCCTCACGCAGATGGGTAAATTCCGGAGGATAACCTAAAACCCCGACCGCATCAAAACGCATTCTTGGCCATGCACCACGGTGTTCAATGCCAAGTCGGTCTTCGAGATAAATCCGTGCAGCGCTGATCACGCGGGACACTTTTTGTGGTGTGATGGTTTCAAGGGGGGTTCCATGATCTTCGTTATTGCGCGCACGAACTTCCACAAACACCAAGACACCTTCATCCCACGCAATGATATCGATTTCGCCATGACCACCGCGAAAATTACGATCGATGATCTTGAAACCAAGACCTGCCAAATAGACACACGCAGCAGCTTCGGCAGCACGGCCACGAAGGGTTGTATTGGGTTGTATTGAAAGAGACACAGGCAATTAAACTTGGGCAGGCTTCGGCGTATTTTTCTTGGATGATTTTCGGTCATCACGTGTTTTAAGACGTGCTGATTTACCACGAAGATCACGCAGATAATTCAAGCGGGCACGGCGCACTTTACCACGTGTCACCACTTCAACTTTTTCGATGTTGGGTGATTGCACGGGGAATACGCGCTCAACGCCGATATTGCCGGCGCAGATTTTTCGGACCGTGAAAGATTCGCGATTGCCATCACCACGGCGGCCAATCACAACACCTTCGTAAAGTTGTGTACGGGTTTTATCACCCTCAACAATACGCACGTGGACGCGGACCGTATCGCCTGGTCGAAACGCGACAACGTTGCGTTTTTGTTCATTTTCGAGGATTTGGAGAATGCTCATCGGTGTGCTCCTGAAGCGCGCTACCTAACATAGATATTTCCGCATGTGCAAGGTGTTTAACACCCACCCCGCGCACGCCATGCCGCAATCGCTGCATGATCGCCTGAACGCAGGACATCGGGGACCTTTTCCCCGCGAAAATCCATGGGACGGGTGTACTGAGGTGGACCACGGCGACCGTGCTCACCAAATGACTCCCCTTCAAGGGATGCACTGTTGCCCAGTACCCCCGGTCGCAAACGTGCAATGGCATCGATCACACACCAGGCTGCTGGATCCCCCGCAGAAAGCACATACTCGCCAATGCATAAGCATCCGTCCACATAGGAATACACACGCTCATCGACGCCCTCGTAGCGCCCACAAACCAACACCACGCCCTCGCCTTCAGACAAACCTTGGGCTGTGGATTGCACAAACATGTCACCACGCGGTGCGAGCATCAGCACGGGACCTGGTGTGGCCTTTCGTGCATCTTCAATGGCACGCACCAAAGGATCTGCCATCAGAACCATTCCCGCACCGCCACCATAGGGTGCATCATCCACATGCTTGTGGGGGCCTTGGCCGTAGGCACGCAGATCGCGCACCCGCAGCTCCAGCAAACCCTTGGCAAACGCACGGCCCACCACGCCCGTTGAAGACGCAATAAGATGGGGCCATGTTTCGGGAATTAAAGTAATGATTTCGACAATAAACGGAGTGCTCACAGATCCCACAGCCCTTCGGGAAGGCTTAAGATCACCGCTTGATTCTTGCGGTCAAAACGGGAGATCAATGCTTCCACTGCAGGAATAAAACGCTGACGATCAGGCGAATCAATAGCCAACAACACTTGGTTGCCGTGATCGATCAAGCCCTGCACCACGCCCATGGATTCACCGTTTTCTGCCAAAAAGACACGAAATCCAACGAGCTCGCAGAGCAAGAGTGATTCGTCGTCGCCCTGAAGCTGCGCACGCGGAATTTCGACCGAAGCACCTTGCCATTGCTCGGCGGCGTTTCGATCCAAAATCTCGGTGAAGTGCATTAAGTCGCCTGTATTGGCAGGACGCGAGGACTCAATTTCAGTCACCAAGATCTGTCCACTTTCGTGGCGCAGACGCACTTCGGTGACACTGTCTGGGATCTCATCCGGAGAAGCATACGGCTCAATGCGCAACTCCCCTTTGAGGCCATGGGGACGACGCACATAACCGTATGGAACCCATACGCTAAAATCATTGTCGGATTGTATTGAATTGGATGTCATAGAAAATAATCAATCGACGATATCGAGCGACACGCGGTCGCCATCGGCAGCAGCATCCAGCAAGGTACGGATCGCATGGGCTGTACGGCCTTTACGGCCAATGACTTTACCGCGATCTTCTTCCAATACGGAAAGTTCGACCACATGCTCATCACCCAAATCATTGACACAGACCGACACGTCATCGGGACTGTCTACAAGACCACGGGCAATGTATTCGACCAGTTTTTTGTAGCGTTCTTCCATAGCTCCCCCTATGCAGAGGCGACAGCGGATTGTGCCTTCGCTGCGCGCTTAAGCAACTTGCTTACTGTACCTGAAACTTCGGCGCCATACGACAACCAGACCTGTACTTTGTCGGCTTCAACCACGAGAACTTCAGCGCGTGGGTCGTAATAGCCCAATTTTTCGATGTATTTGCCGTCGCGGGGATTGCGCTTGTCGGTCGCAATAAGATGGTAAAAAGGACGCTTTTTGCTACCGTGACGGGAGAGACGCAGTGTAACTGCCATGGGAGTAACTCCTAATGGGCAGATCCAAAAATCCGCCACAAGAAACAATAGAACAGGGCGGTTCGCGAACCGCCCCTACAGACAAGAACAGATATTAAAATCCGCCCCTACATAAAGGCGTAACAAGATTGTGTCAATCATCACTGGAAAATACGATAGTGTTCTGCAGCAAAACGCTCATCGATTGTGCTTGGTTCGAAAGCAAGCACCGCGTTGGAGCCCGTGTAGGATATAAATGCACGGAGAATTGCCCCGTTGCTTGCGGGGGTCATCACCAGATCGCCCGGCAGTTGTCCTACCGCAGCCCCTTGGGCGCCATTGCTGTCAAAACCCGTGCCATGGGTCCAAGGTGTAAACGCATCGCGCACCACAAAGCCAAAAAGACGATCTCGGGAAAGGACCGGGGATTGTGACCCTTGTGCCCGTCCATCCACGAGATACCGCGCACATGCATCCAGCTGGGGTGTGTTGGTAAGATCTGAACGAATGGAAAACATCAGACGATCGGTTCGACCATGCAGACGTCCCGGTCCATAGGACTCACCCAAAGCCAGACGCGAGGTCGGGCCCAATGGGTTGGTCACCACAAAAGAACTGCCCGCTCGGATCTGGTAGCGTACATCGCGTCCGCCGCCAGGAAAACATGACCCATTGAATGGCGCATCAAGGGTCATCACCACACCGGTATTCCCATCGCTGTCGATTTGGGTGATCACACGCTCAAAGCTGCATTGGGCCAGAGAAGCGCATGCACCGTCGATCAAAGGCGGGGTCAGGATCTGCACACGATCGCCTATGGCCACGCCAAAAACCCGGGGATCAAGAGCGCGATCGGCCAAACCAGACTCTGTAATACTTCCTCCGCCGATATTACGAGAAAGTAAAAGTCCTTCCCACTCAAGAGTAAAGGCGCCTGTCGGCTGCCCACTCATGGCAACCATGCCACGGGATGTGCCCGCATCATCAAAACAAATTTGTTGATAGCCATTGCGCGATACACCATCAATTGTCGGCACCTCGGGGCAAAGACCCAACCAGGACTTCAGCGGCTCCTCACTAAAATTAACACTGGGACGCGCAAAATCTGACGACACTGCTGTACGAACACTGCCTGTTTGGCACCACTCCGATGAAATTACAGAGGGCTTGGGTTCTGCAGTGTCCGTGTCAACACGGATATAACGCATGCTCCCCGAAGCACCGACCACCAGTAAATAGGATGCGTAATCGCTGGTCACTGAGACTGAAGCTGCATTGTCCGGATCGGGAACGCACGGGATTTTAAGAGGCGCCGCAGAACCTTGCACCCAAAGCATTTGCATGGGGAGCATCCCGACGAACACGCCATCGTACAACGGGGTATTGGGGACGATGCCCATATTGGGCCCATCGAGACACACAGACACATCCGCCAAATGTTGATCGCTGCATGGCGGTGTTGAGCCGCATTGCGCCAAACACGCCGGGCTTGGTAAAACACGACTATTCCCATCAAGTCGCGTGAGAGAGCCTGTGGCATTGTCGCGCTGAAATACCAAGACGTCGCGCAACAACGAACGGCCAACAAATACAAACGAACCATCGCCACTGAGTGCGACAGGCCCACCAAACGCTTGAAGTTCCACACGTTCAACGCCGTGTGATGGCGTATCAAGGATGATCAATTCTTCATACCGACGATCTGCGATGTACAATGACTTGCCATCGGGCGACGCGGCCATATCGCCAGGCGCACCCCCCACATCGTAGGTGGCAACAATACGCAATTTAGGCAGTCCATCGCCCGCTGGTGCTGCAACGGGCTTAAGTACGCGCAACAATGTCACTTGCCCTAATCCTTCGAGTGTCACCCAAAATGCGCCCGCGCACGTCGACGCATCGCACTGGCCTGGTGCGCTGATCATGGCACTGGGGCGCGCTAACGATCCACCCAAACGCAATTCGACCGATTCTCCCGTTGCGTCACGCACAAGTTTTTTCTGATCGGCATCCACCAAACGAACGCTCGCACTCACACGCTCAAGCACCAACACGTAAGCCCCATCGTCGGTCGACGCGAGCGCAATGGGATCACTTCCTGTGGGAATACGCAGTGGGAAAAAACCGCCGGGACTTTTAACAAGATCAATCTCTGTTAAATCATCCCCAAGCATGAGGACCTGCAAAGCATCCTGCTGGCTATTCGTCACAAAAAGATAGCGCTCTTCGGTTCCCGCCACAGCCAAACCCGAGGGGCCATCGAAGGTAATATCGTTACCACTGACTTGCGCCTGGCATGCGCCTAAGATCAGGCAGAAGCCCATGAGGTACAGAATGATATGCGGGCAGGATGCCCGCGCTCCCAGGGTTCGTAATTTCATGGTCGGCGCTCCGTCGGGGGTGTCTTGGGATTGTACACCCGGGCGACTGTTTTAAAACGCGCGGGATCACGCCCATCGATATCAATAATGCTTACAGAATGATCGACAAATGATGGAACAAGCAGATAACGTTTTCCGTTGTAGGATGTTTCGGCAAGCCCATAGGGCCCACGACCGATGCCTTCTTCATAACGCGTGATCAATTGCACCGACGCATCTTTGACAGAGAGAAAATACACCGCGTCGTCATCAAAAGCCGCCACCGCGAGAATGTCACCCCCATCACGGCGTATGTACAGCGTTTTGCCGAGTCGGCCTCCCACAGGCAATGCCGACGCGATATCATAATTGGGACGTTCAAGGATCCGTGTATCGTAGGGGTCAGGCGTATCCACATTGCCCACAAGCGTGTTCGTCAATGCAGCGTCCAAAACCGTAATATTGGCCGCATCGCCCGCACCTGCACTGGCAAGATAAAGCCACTGATTGCCCAGCGCACAATCATCATTCGCGGCAGGTGCGAACGCCGACGACGCCACAGAAAAGCTTCCCACCGCGCTTTGCAGCTCAGTGCTGTTGATGGCATCGCTCTTTCCTTGCAGAAAACGATCAACATCCACATGAATCATTTGGGACTGGGTATTGCTAACAAAAGGTTGGCTACCTGCAACCAAAAATGCGCGCGTATTGCCACATGTTGCGGGATGCAGCGCCAAGTTATTGACCGCCACGTTTCCCAAAAGGGCCGACCGAACGTGACGAAACACACCATCTGTACCCACTTCAAACAGCGAAAGAAAACTTGAGCCCAAATAAGCAAGTGCGGCGTAGTGTTTTAAAACACCCTCCTGCTTTAGATCTATAAACACACCGCTGAACGGTGAGAGGAGATCTTGGGTCCTTGCGTCATTGCCCACGTCATCGGCACTGATCAGCACCCGTGTGGCTTCACTGCAAGGCTCGGAAGAACCAACGCACCGGAAAGACACCCCATCACCTGCCTGGTTGATTTGCGGCCACACCACATTCACAGAACGATAACCGCGACCTGTACTCATCAGAAAGCCATCGTTTGCACGTATATGCAACGATGCACCCAAAGATGGCACATCGACACCATCACTTATGGCAACCTCAGGCTCAGCATCGGCCCCAAGCGCTTTTTCGAGATCGATCACACTGATCCAACCGGTGTTGTAACGATGGTCCAAATTGGCACTGAGGACATAAGCAAAACGGCCACCCCCAGCAGGCGCTGCAACATCCACAGGAAAATAGAAACTGTTGGGCACACGTGCTTCGCCTGCAACGTCCCGTGCGCAGCCTGCCAATGCGCTTAAGACGACACATGCGACGAAGAGCATTCGATTCATGGGGTTCGAGTATCGGATGCCACCATGTCGGTCAACCTATGCCATCGGTTGCAATAAAAGCACCGCCTGTGCAGCCGCCAAACGGGCGACAGGTACACGGTACGGCGAGCAACTGACGTAATCCACACCCAAGCCGTTGAAAAAGTGAATGGACGCCGCATCACCCCCGTGTTCGCCACATACTCCCACTTTGAGCGATGGACGGGCTTGTCTGCCTCGATCAATTCCCATGCGCACAAGCGCGCCAACGCCTTCTTCGTCCAAACGTTGAAACGGATTGAAGATGAGGATCTCATCTTTGAGATAGTGATCCAAAAACGATCCGGCGTCATCACGGGACAATCCCAAGGCGGTTTGGGTGAGATCGTTGGTCCCAAAGCTAAAAAAGTCGGCGTGGACTGCAATTTTGTCTGCCACCAAGGCGGCCCGTGGCAATTCGATCATCGTGCCGATTAGTACATCGATTGCATGACCACGTTCTTTCATCACCAGGTCCCATTGCGTTTGGACCACTTCACGCAATCGCACAAGTTCGGGGGTAACCATCACAAGCGGGATCATGATCTCAGGCTTCACTTCCGTTCCTGCATCGACGGCATCACACGCGCCATGGGCGTAGGCCCGTGCTTGGGCGGCATACAAATCAGGATCGGTGATCCCAAGCCTACAACCGCGATGACCTAACATCGGATTGCTTTCAGAAAGCGATTCGGTACGCATGCGAATGTGCTCAACGGTCACATCAAGCAATTGGGCCACAGCCAGAATATCATCATCACCGTGAGGCAAAAACTCATGCAAAGGTGGGTCAAGTAAACGCACCGTCATAGGGTAGCCATTAAGCACGCGAAACAACGCGGAAAAATCGTCGCGTTGAAACCCTTCGATGGCATGAAGTGCTGCTTCACGACGCGTGGGCTCTTCGGCAAGGATCCACGCACGCACGTGTACAATGCGATCAGGCGAAAAAAACATGTGCTCCGTGCGACAAAGCCCAATGCCTTGTGCACCCAATTGCACGGCTTTTGCGGCATCTTCGGGCGTATCGGCATTGGCACGCACGCCTAATTTTTTGACTTCATCGGCCCATGCCATCAGTGTTTCAAAAGCATCGGAGAGTTGATGCTCAACACGCGGAACCTCACCTAAAAAAACAGAACCGGTGCGACCATCGAGGGTGATCACATCGCCCACGCGCACTTCGGCTTCGGCGATGTCCGACGAAAAATACACCATGCCAGCATCGGCATCGATACGCATGGCTTTGCAACCCGAGACACAAGGTACACCCATCCCGCGCGCCACCACGGCCGCATGGGAAGTCATACCACCTGTTTCGGTGAGCATACCGCGCGCAACCTTCATACCATGAATATCTTCTGGGCTTGTATCGCGCCGAACAAGAATGACCGGTGTTCCCTCGGCCGATAACCGTTCTGCATCGCCTGGCGTCAACACGATCACACCCGATGCCGCACCGGGTGATGCACCGAGACCTTGTGCCAAAAGAAATTTTTCAGCGTCAGGATCGATTTCCGAATGCAACACCGTGCGTAGTTGTTCGGGTTCAACGCGCAGCAATGCGGTTTTTTTGTCAATCAAACCTTCGTCGACCATATCCACTGCCATGGTGATGGCGGCATAGGCTGTGCGTTTTCCCGCACGAGTTTGCAAAAGATACAGCGTGCCATCTTGTACGGTAAACTCAACATCTTGCATGTCACGTTGATGTTTTTCTAAGCGGGCAAGCATCGAAATTAATTCGTCGTAAATTTTGGGCAACGTATGCTGCAATGACGAAGGGCCTTCGTTGATCGACGATGGTGTGCGAATACCAGCCACAAGATCTTCACCTTGCGCATTGGACATCCACTCACCCATTAATTCACGGTGACCTGTGGATGGGTTGCGTGTAAATACAACACCCGTACCAGAAAGATCGCCACGATTGCCAAACACCATCGCTTGAATATTGGCGGCCGTGCCTAAATCATTGGGCATGCCATGCATACGTCGATACACGATTGCGCGATCTGAATGCCAACTGCCAAAAACCGCAGCAACCGTGGTTTCAAGCTGTACCCATGGATCTTCAGGAAAAACATGGCCTGTTGCGTATTGATAAGCGGCGAGTTGTTCATCCACCACACGTGCAAGTTCATCGGCAGACAATTGATTGTCGTGTTCAACACCTGCTCTTTTCCGTGCTTCTCGCAGTGGTGTTTCGAGTACTTCAAATGCAATACCGCGCACGGTTTCGCCGTACATTTGAATAAAACGTCGATACGAATCGAGGGCAAAACGCCTATCGCCTGTTTGCTTTGCAAGGCCTTCTACCGTTGCACGATTCAATCCCACGTTAAGCACAGTATCCATCATGCCAGGCATGCTCACCGCAGCCCCTGAACGTACCGACACCAAAAGCGGCGATGTGTGATCGCCAAAACACGCGCCTTCGGTATGGGTGTGGATGAACGTCATACCATCACGCATGGCCTTAAGGGTCGTGCTGTCGAGGCTATGGCTTGTCAAAAATCTGCGACACGCGTCGGTTGGGATCGTAAAACCCGGGGGCACAGGGATCGACAAACGACACATTTCAGCAAGGCCCGCGCCTTTGCCTCCAAGAACATCGCCCATGCTTCCATCACCCTCGGCACTGCCCCGAGCGAACCCATACCATGTCTTCATAAGAAAGGCGGTAACGTAGAGTAGTGGTTATGGCAAGAGAATGGCTTTGCAATGAAGAACATCCCCACCGCCTTCGCTAACGCTCGGCGACTCCCCCTCGCTTCGCGAAGTGGAGTGTAGGCAGGAGAAATATCACTCGGGTCAGCGCTTCACGAAGTGGAGTGTATTACTCGCGCCCGCAAATGCGTTTAAAGCTGCACATACCACACATACGCAGATCGTCGGTACGCGGAAAATCTTCTTCGTGAGCGTGACCGTTGCGCAATACAGCACGCATATGTGTCATCGATTGCTCAATGGTAATTTTTGTGGTTTCGAGAACATGGACATCAACCGGTTGTTCGTCGAGCAATACGTTATCGAGATAGGCAAGCACACCGACCAGAGGCTCGCCCCATCCTGCCTGCTGGGCGTAAAGCCCGTAAACACCAAGCTGCATGCGATCGTCTTCAGGGCGCGGTTTTCCGGTTTTCCAATCCACCAAAACAACACAGCCGTCGGGATCGCGATAGGCAAGATCGGGTTTTACAATCACGCTTCCAGCGCGAAGACGAAAACTACGCATCGTTTCCACAGCAAACCAATTTTCAGGTTTCAGATCACGCAAAAGCCCCCACAAGGGCAAATCCATGGCCTGACGAATACAACGCTCAGCCTGGATCTGACATCCAGCCCAGGTTTCCTTCGCAATGTTTTCCGCAAATTCATGTTCAAACAAACCAAATGCCACGCCAGGTTTTTCGCGATATCGTTTTTTAACCGATTCAAGATACTGTGTACGCATGCGTTTGGTCGCCTGATTAACCACGTCGTCCACACCCAGAACACGACCATCACGCAATGCTTTCAGCGCATATTCCAATGCCTCATGCACCGCATTGCCAGTCCAGCTGTATCGATTGGAGAGGTGCTTGAGCACAAACGCTTCGTGGTTTTTGTTTTTAGCACTTGCGTAGTGATGGTAATAATAACGTCGAAGACAATCGCGAAAACGTTTGCCGCGCGTGACCGACCAACGGATCGCAGGCCCTGCTTCACCGGGCCAGAAATTGAGTTGGCCGGGCATTAGCACGCCCCATTTAACGCGCGCGACGCATGGCCAAACAGCCTTCGACAACCACTGCCACACCGATCAGCCACAAAAGACCACCCACCACCACAAGCAACGTTTCGTCGTGCTTGAAAAAATCGATGAGACTTAAGGTCATGGCAACCAATGCGGTGACCAACATCACAATGGCGGGGATCCCAGTGAACCATATGTTCTTTCCGCGCTGCCGAAGGTAAACCGTGATTGTAAGCAACGTGAGGCCCGCAAGCAACTGATTGGTTGTGCCAAACAGCGTCCAAAGAGCCAAAGCAGCGGGTTTACCGTCAATTTCGTAGAAGGCAAAGACCGCAATGGTACAAACTGCACCTAAACTTGAAAGGTAACGGTTTTTAAGGAATTTCAAGCCCAAGGTATCGGCCATTTCTTCGATGTTATAACGTAAAAGACGGGTCGCCGAATCCAAAGTCGTGAGTGCGAATGAGACAACCACCACGGCAAGAAACGATTCGCCGAACGCTCGCGGAATGCCCAAGGCCGTTAAAAATGTGGCCGTCCCCGAAATAAACGCCGACACATTGCCCGACAGTCCCTGCACCGAGTGCCAATCGCTGTAACGCGCATGCCATTCTTCGGGCGACGCAAAACCTGCCGTGCATGCAATCACCGCAATCAAGCCAAGAAGGCTTTCGGCGATCATACCACCATAACCGATGGGCTTTGCATCGGTTTCTTTGTCGATTTGCTTGGCGGTTGTCCCAGAACTTACCAATCCGTGAAAACCACTGGCAGCGCCGCACGCAACCACAATAAATGCAAAAGGCCATAACGAAGGCGCACCGTCCACGGTCGTTCGGATCGCAGGCGCCACAAAATCCGGCTGGAGCACAAGCAAACCAATATATGCACCGCCCAGGCCCAAATATAAAAGCAACGAATTGACGAAATCACGGGCCTGCAACAACACCCACACAGGCAACACCGAGGCGATGAAACCATAGACGAGCATCGTATAGATCCATACGCTTTCCTTGGGCCACATCTCTGGATCAAGGCCCATCGTCGGATAAACATGTCCTAAATAGATGAGACCCAAACTCAAAAAAAACGAAATAAAGGCCAGAGGCGCCAAGGGCCAGTTGCGACGATAGAGCAAATAGCCAAGACCCAGAGCAATCAGCATAAGCCCCGCAGAAGGTGTGGCAGCGCCTGGATAACCAGGTGTGGTCGCATCCATTTGAACCGAAAATAATTTGCCCAAAATAAAAACAAACACGCCCATGGCCAAGGCCACGCCAAAAAAGATCACAAGATGAAACAGTGTCTTGGCGCGTGGTCCGATAATATCCTCAGCCACCATGCCGATGGACAAACCACGATCGCGCAACGACACCACCAATGCGCCAAAATCGTGAACGCAGCCGATCATAATGGATCCCACCACCACCCAGATCATGGCCGGAAACCATCCCCAAATCACCGCAACAGCCGGCCCAAGCATAGGCCCCAAACCCGCGATGGATGCAAAATGGTGCCCAAACAACACCGCTGGCTGAGTTGGCACATAATCCACGCCATCTTCCAAGGCATGGGCTGGCGTGATGGCCGTAGGACTCAAATCAAAAATACGCCGCGATAAAAATCGCGCGTACACAAAATAGCCGAGCGCATAAAGTGCAAGCGCCGCCAACGTGGGTAATAAAGTTCCCATGACACGCTGCTACCACAGAGTGAAAAGTTATGGCCAGACGCTTGTTTTATTACTTGCAGGATGCGGTGGTACAACCCCCTCACCTCTTCCTGAAAATCACGCGCCCATCGCACATTTGCGAACACCGATGATCGTCGCAGTGAATGTTGATGTGACGATCAGCGCCGAAGGAACCACCGATCCCGATGGCGATCCCATCGATCTTAATTTTTCCGTTGCAGATGGCGAAACGTTTATAACACACGAAACACAATTCATCACCCGTTTTACAAGCGCAGGTCAATACAGTGTAACCCTTACCGTCACCGATATTCGCGACGCAGTAACACATCTCACCCACCGAATCACTGCACGCGATGAGTTTCCAAATCCACCTGCGTTTTGTAGCGAAAATGATCCGTGCATTGAGGCACATACCGATTGTGAAGCGGGCGTGTGTTATAAGGAGACGGTGGCGGATGGAAGTTAGACGGTCACCACCCCGCTCCGTTTTTCTTCCGCCGCATGAACCAGCACTTCGGCCCACTCAGCCCCGGTTCGTGGCCGGTAGCGTTCGGCAAACGCTTTGCCGCCAAGCGCTGAAACACCACGCAAAAGGCCTGTGAATACCACCGCGGCGCCGCGCTCTAAAGGACGATATTCTTGTCGATCGGGACCTGTGATGAACGAAGCACGCACCAGACACCAAGGACAGCCACTCGCACGAACAGCCTCTTCCATGTGTGCTCGGCTCTTACTGTACGCACTCATACTTTTTTCAGACGCACCAAGTGCCGATAGCAAAATCAATCGCGGCTTTTGTTCAAGTGTTGAAGCGGCTTGTGCGGCCATGCGCGTAAGCCCCACGTCCACCGTTTCATAGGACGCATGCTCTGCACGCATGCGTTTTTGCGTGGTGCCCAGCAAAAGAAAAATGACATCCGGTGCGGCCTCTTGCACGCATGTACGGATGGCATCATCGCTCCAAGCACACTGCACAACCTGAACACCAGGCAAAAAAGTTTGGGATGGAGAACGTGTATGGGCAAACACCGTGTGGCCACGTTGTACCAACTGCGATACCACATGGCGACCAGTGTATCCCGTTGCACCAAAGACCAAACAACGCATCTTATGCGAAACTTTCATTTAAATCTGGGCTTACAACAATACGCCGTGGTGTATGCTTCCAATACCACACGGGCCTTTCGTCATTGTTAAGCCAATCCACACCCCAGCGACAACCGAAATCCAATCCCTTCACAACGAAGAGAAGCGCAGCCAGACCGCCCACCACGGCGGCCGCAATCAGAATCGCAATGGCCACATGGGGCTGGACAAAAAGACACACCACGCCGGCAATAGCCAATGTGGTGCCCACCGCCGCGAAAACTTGCATAGTACGGTTGTAAACCACGCCCTGAGGACCCCACTTGCTCGGTGGTTTGTGGGGTTTTGCGAGGACGGGCAAGCGTGTGGAAAGCACCAATGGATTTAGGCCTGCCACATGATTGAGCTCAGCCATTGATACGACTTCAGAAGGTGGCACAGGAGAGTGATCAGGCGTCGACACCGGTGAGTGCGCTGGAGACGCGTGCATAGCAATAGGTTGAAACGTGACCTGTTTTCGTGGCGCCAAATGTATTTCGTGCGTCGTCACTGGCACAGAGACCAAAGACGGTGCCAAGATCTCCTGTTTCGGTGGAGGCGGCGCAGTACGCCGCTTGGGGATCACGACTGTCGGTGCAACGAACAAAGGGTGTGGCATAGGCGGTGGGGGCGGTATGCGCGGTGCATCCCCATGGTTCTCTAGGACAGAATCCAACACCGGGGGGCTTATACGCATGATGACAGGCGATGGAACTCGCTCAACGATAGGTGATGGCACACGTTCACCGGTAGGCGATGGAACACGAACATGGGTCGCAGTCGGAACAACACCCGCTTTCTTCGCGTGGAGATTGCCAAAAAAAGCATTCAGCGTTGCTGCGGCATCAACATAAGATCCGCTTCCTTCCATATTCGAACGCTTTTTCGGTGGCTGCAGTGGCTTTGGCGACGGATCTCTTTGCGCATGGGTATGGCCCAAAAGCATGCTACCGAGTTGCTTTTGCAAAGCCACCATACGTCGTGCCTCTCCCACACCATCCCTGACAGACGAAGCAACACTCACTTGGGTAAACACGCTGCTTGAGCTTGATTGTTTGCGTAACGGATCTGTTGCTGCCATGTGGAGTGATCTCCCCCGGCGCTCGTGTTCCCTCTTATTGACGCAAATCATCCAATGAAACAAGCCGCTTTGTCCAAGGCGTATCGGAAACGTGATAGATACTGTGCACGGGTGATATTTGCGCTTTTGGGCAAAGTATTTTTGGTTTTATCAAAGAAAAAAAACAAGTCATATTTCTGATATGACTTATTTTTTTTGATGCAGAGAAAATTAAAAGGACAAAGCCCAAAAGTGTAAATCTCGCCCACGCACAGTATAAGTATCATGTGATAAAAACGCATGTTGTGATCCTAGGCGCGGGTTTTGGTGGTCTCTATGCAGCCAAACATCTCAATCATCCGTCGATCAGGATCACGTTGATCGACAAACGCAACTATCATCTGTTTCAACCTCTTCTTTACCAAGTGGCCACAGCGGGTTTGAGCCCCGGCGATATTGCAGCGCCCATACGAAGTATTTTCAGTACACAAAAAAACACCACCGTGATTTTAGGTGAAGTGACATCGGTTGACACCCAAAATAAAAAAGTCATTCTCGCCCATGGTGAGATTGACTACGATATTTTGATTGTCGCTACCGGTGCAACACACTCCTATTTTGGACACAACGAATGGGCACAGCATGCACCAGGGCTTAAAAGCATCGAAGATGCCTTAGAGATCAGACGACGCGCATTGATTGCTTACGAGACCGCTGAAGTAGAAACCGATCCGGAGGCAAGACCCGCACAGCTCACCTTCGTCATCGTAGGCGCAGGCCCCACCGGTGTTGAGTTGGCAGGGGCGCTTGCCGAAATATCACAACACACCTTGGCACGCGATTTTCGCAATATAGACCCGACACAAGCACGGATTTTATTGCTTGATGGACAATCGCGTGTGTTGCCCACGTATCCCCCCGATCTCTCAGCCAAAGCCCAAAAGCAACTCGAAGCCATCGGTGTAGAAGTCAAAACAAACGCGCATGTGACATGCATCGATGCGACAGGCATCTCGCTCGGTGATGAACGCATCGCTGCGCGAACTGTGCTGTGGTGCGCGGGCGTCGCAGCAGATCCATGGGCAGCGTCACTCGGTGCGCCACGCGACAGAGCCGGGCGTATCCTCGTACGTCCCGATCTTACCCTCCCGGACCATGACAATGTTTACGTCATTGGCGATCTTGCCGCTGTCGCACAGGGCGAAGGATTTGTTCCAGGTGTCGCCCCCGCAGCTATCCAACAAGGACGGCATGCAGCACGCAACGTCCTTCGAACCCTGCAAGGTAAACCACAACTCGATTTTCGATATGTGGACAAAGGATCCCTCGCAACCATCGGACGCGCTGCCGCTGTCGCCTTTTGGCATGGGTTTCATCTCTCAGGCATCATCGCATGGTTTGCATGGCTTGTGATCCATATCTTTTTTCTCATCGGATTTCGCAATCGGTTCAGCGTGATATTCAATTGGGCTTACTCCTATTTAACGTTTCGCAAGTCGGCGAGGTTGATCATTGGTGGAAACCGAAAGGTAGACCGATGAAATGGACAAAATATGCGTGGTACTCAACCCAAATTAAAAGAGGTCTATACAGTCTGACATGAGTTAAGAACGAATGCTACGTGTTCGTAAGCAGCTACACTCCACTTTTGCGAAGCAAAGGGGGAGTCGCTGAGCTACGCTCAGCGGTGGGGGTGTTTTACTTCTTGCAAAACTTAAAAATCTTTCAGATACGCTTTGGCATGCAATCCCATCCACTTGTTCCCGCGAGCCTATTAAAAAATGCGCGGTCCATGCGCGTTGAACCTGCGTATGCCGAACAAAAAATGTGGACACACTTGCGAGGTAAAAACCTTGGCGTGCGTTTTCGCCGGCAGCATCCAATCCTAAACAAATACATCATCGACTTTTATTGCCATGAGGTGCGACTCGCCATCGAACTTGGCAGATACCAACACGATGAACCTGAAGCGATACAATATGACGCCATGCGCACATCATCCCTTAAACAAATAGGCATTCGTGTACTGCGCATACGCAATGAAGATGTACTTAAAAATATTGAATCTGCCATGGAGGCAACATGGAATTGTTTAAATAACACATCCCCACCGGTCGCATGGCGACCGACTCCCCCAAAAGGGGAGTTTTCCTGAGGGGAGTTTTATGAACGTTAATCAATCTCAGGCCGATAGGTGCAAAACTTTCTGTCTTGCGCAGGGGCGTGGTAGCCGGCATCGCGTTTTGACAAATCGGCTGAACATCCATCACGGCTGTATTCCGACTCGCCGCTTGGTGATGTACTCAGTGCTCGAATATCAAAAACAGGATTTCTAAAACCTAGAACACCACCACCAGAGTCCGGAATTACAATATCACGACACACACTTGCCTTAGGCAACACATAGGTCACGCTGCCATTAAGCCATGGGACAGCCACAACATCACCTTTGCCCGCAAGTGTAATACCAGAGCCGGACGTTCCATCCACCACACACGAATTGGAGTAGGAACCCGCCGTCGTGTTATTCACAGAAATGAGCAACGGAAGAACACTGGCATAGGATTTATTGTTCGCCATCACCACATAGCTCATATTCACCGTAGCATTTCCCGTGTTGGTTTCAAAAAACAACATAGCGCCCTGGTCTGCGGTGTTTTCTGCAATGGTGCTCTGATTAAGCACAAGACCCACCAAGTTGCTGCCATATACCCCGCCGCCAAGCCCCGCATCGTTGCGCGATAATTGAACGTTGGAAAGTATTGTCGACGTCATGGTTTCCAATGCAATGCCGCCGCCTTTGAGTGCTGCATTATTGTCAATGACAACATTGCGCAATTCAACGGCGCCAGCACTGTACAACGCACCACCGTTTTGATCAGCCCCGTTGTTGCTGATCGAACCACCCTCGATGAGTGATTTCAGGCCATCAACGAGATACACGCCACCGCCATGATTGGACGCGCGGTTGTTGGTGGCACGAACATTGTAGAGCAAGACAGGAGAAGCCGAGGTTCCATCCACGTACACACCACCGCCGTTCATGGCCGCATTGCGCGAAATATCAAGATTGCTCAAAAGTGCCGCTGCTGTGTTTTCTAGGGCAAGCATCACGCCGCCACCCGATTCACTTCGCCCATTCCCACCGATGATACTTAACCCATCAAGTGCAATCGCACCTTTGGCTGTTGTGTTGGTAACTACATGACTGGCATCTTCGGCCGACCATGTTCCACCCCCATCAATATCACCATCAAAAATCGTTGCTGTTGATGCAACACCACGGCGTCGTTGTGATGGATTGGTTTCGCGTCCCGAAAATCCACCCAGCACCGACACACCCGCAGGCACATCAATCACAGCACCACGTGCACGCGATGGACGATATGTGCCATCGGCCACCCAAATCGCATCACCTGCCGTTGCACGCTCCATTGTTGCCTCTTTCAGCGTTTGAAAAGCTGTCATCCAACTCTTGCCGTCACCACTTGATGACACCGAAGCATCCACAAACCACACACGTCCCGGTGTGTGGAAACCCATGTCCTTGCGGCCGACGTCCACCAATTTATCACTTCGGGTAGAACCGCTGCGGGCCGTGCCTGAGTCAGCCGGGATGTCGATGCAGGTCCATGTCGGCGAGCAACCTGTGCCAGTCGCCGCACCACCCGTGCACGTGCCTCCCGCGCTACAATTAAATGCGCCAGAACAAGCTTTCGGTGTTGCTGCATTGCAAGTGGAAGGAACAATGGAGTCAGTGCCAGTGCATGTTCCAGCACCAGTACAATAAAACGCGCCAGTACACGTTGCCGCCAAAGCGCTAGCCGTACATATCTTCTCTTTACCGGAAATATCAACACACCAACGAGCGGTTGAAGTTGCCGCAGGGATCTCGTTCAACAACGGACACGGCGGCAAAGGCTGCACTGCATCGGCACACGCGCTTGTGATTTTGAGTGTGTTGGCGTCTGAATCAAATGTATCGCCCACAAACGTCGAGCTACCAGAAGCAACATAGGGTTTGGCGTTCCAAGCAAGGTACGTTTTCGCGGCAGTCGCATCAGCAACAACAGGCGCTGCAAGACACGTGTTGGCGAAGAGGAGTTTGCTGGCGGCATTCCCCGTCGTAATCGAAGATAACCCACCGCTGTTTCCTGTGATAACACTATCACTCATGTAAACTTCGGGACCATTGCCCGACACAAGGTCACTAAGAACAAGCGCCTTGCTTGTCGTGTTCGCTTCGCTTCGAAGCGTAAGATTACGCGCCTGCACCAAAGTCGTTTTCGTCAAATCTTCACTAACTTCTATTAAATTTCGGTTTGCCGTTGATGCGATGAGGTTTTCCTTTGATGCAATGAGCAGTATGTTTTCAAGTCGTGCATCAGCAGTATTACGCAATCGCAATAAATAGCTTTCACCCGATTCGTTTGTACTTGCCACAATATTTTCAAGAGTCAATAACCCCGTTGTATTGAGGGCATAGAGAGCAGAGGAAAGACCAAGATTATCCTTAAATTTTATATTCCTAACAGTCACATTGGATGCACATCGTATGGCAAAACCACCCGCCTGATTTTTAACTTCCAACGACTTACCACCGTGTAGTATAAATCCATCGACCGTCACAGTGTCTCTATATTGAGGAACCGGCGGAACATCACTCGTCGTCGCATTGCAAAGTGATGCATTACTCGCATCGGGATTTCCCTCAAAGCGCAACAACATATGGTCGGCACTCAACTTTGTGATCTTACTCCACTCACTGTCGGCCACTGAAAATGGCACAGGCCTTTGATAAAGCGCAGTCTCGTTGCCCACAAAACCGCCATACCATGCAGAACGTTCAGGCAAGGCAATATCCAGAGGTTCTTGATACGTCCCCTTCTTCACCCATATTTCGTAGTTTTCGAGAATCGTAGTGCCTGATTTGATGCGCGCAAATTTGTTAATCGCCGCGACAGCAGCTGAAGGACAAGTAAATGCGTCATTCCAACTGGTGCCGCCACACGAAATACTGTACGCACGCTGACAGGACCATGCTGCCTTGATTGGTTTGTATACGCAAATTTGTTCGGTACTTCCTCCATCAAGACACCATAGGGCCGTAGGTGAAGAACCCGTAGGTGGCTGATTATCCGCGGGACATGATGCTGTCACAGAACTCGGTTTGGATGGTATGACATCACAAAATTCACTATTCACCGTTTTGAAATTCATTGCTGCGACAGAGCAATCCATGGGTTCACTTGTGCCAGCCACATAAAGCCGCCGTGTGACCACGGGGTAATGGCGGCCAGGGAAAATGTTAAGAGTATTAGAATTACCACCAACAAGCGAACTATCTCCATTCTCAGAAATCCCCGTTGACGACGTACCGCTCACACAATCAGCTGAGCAGCCCATCATACCACTCGCACTTGCTGTCGTAATTGGAGCATTCACGATAGGGATTTGAGTTCCAACGCAACCCGTGATAGGTGCCGATGCAGGGGTATAAAGATATTTTCCATTTCCATCCGCAGTTAACGGCGTGGACAAAATACAAACAGCATCGGCATCACCAATTGTGCCTGTAGTTCCTCCACTACCACATCCTGTAATCGTTGCTGAAGCAGCACAATTAAGTGTCGCCACACTGCTGCTGGCTGGTGGTGAAAAAAGTGATGCTTTAATAACAGCACCTATCAATGACGTGCGATATACATCCGCTGCTTTGGCTGTTGCCCCTTTTGCTGAATTCCCCACAAACGTATCAAGAAGAATATTAACCGTGCCCCCCGCTTGATAAATCGCACCACCATCGCTGTCGGCGATGTTGTTTGCGAAGGTGTTGTTGACGATGGTGTGTGTACCGCTGAATACAGAGATAGCGCCCCCGAACCCACCGGTTACCGAGGATGGTTCTACTGTATTGCGATAGGCTCTATTGTTAAGAAATGTACTATTGCGTATGGTGGTAGTGCCAGTGCCCGCCGGATTATTATATAGATTAATCGCACCACCCACACGCCCTGTGTTGCTTTGAAACAAGGAGCCTTCAATAAAGATAGGAGTATTTACAAGATTTAAATGAAGTGCACCGCCCGCCCCTGTATCGCCATAAGTTGCCGAGTTGCCCGTATTGCCAATAAATGTACTATCGACAATGCTGAGAATTCCACTCGCACTGCCAGTACCTGCCGCCATGATCGCAGCCGCGCGTCCCGCACTGTTGCGTGCAAACGTGCAGCGCTGAATCAGCAAAGCTGATCCTCCATCCTCACTCGCAATTCCTGCCGACGAACCGTTGGAAAAAACATTGTCTTCAAAACGCGTGTCTTCGATACGGAACGGTGCTGCTACAGAACCTATCACGCCCGAAAAACTGACCGTACCACCATAGGCATCGACTGTGGCTGTATCATTGAACGAACTTCCCACATGCGATCGGAAGGTGCTCCCTCGAATGAATCCGGCATTAACCGGACTCGTATGTATTGCCAAACCACGTTTACCAGTATTAAGACGCGTCGAGAGGCTATTGCCCCAGAAATCAGAATCGGTAATTTCTAAAGTGCCCGTCGTACCTACCAAACGTATGGCACCTCCGTATACTTCGGTTCGGTTGTATGCAAATATACTTCGCGCGATTTTGAGACTTGTCATGGCATTACCATAGATGACACCGCCTTCGGCACCTGAACCAGCATCTTCACCATAGGAACGATTGCCTGAAAATTCGGAATCAAAAATATTCAAAGAAATGGCACCTTGGGCAAAAATCGCACCACCCAGGCCAGAATAGTTATTGCTTGTATTAGCAGGAGTACCCGCACTACCAGGACCTGTAATACCAACACCGTCGTTGCGCGTGGTATTGGTACGAAATAAACTGCGCCCAATGGAAGCCTGAGCATTTAAACCCGCCAAGACGATTGCACCACCATTGCCCTGGCTCGCATTGTTTTCAAAAATAGAATCCTCGATGGTCGTTTGCATGCCGGTGCCATAAAGAAAAAGCGCACCCCCATTACCATCGTTGCCCTCTAAATTACCGCCAACATTTGAAAGAAATTGACTGTTGCGTATTTGCACCCGAAGACCACCGCCAGAACGCAACCCGATGGCAGCTGCTGTACCAACCACCTCACTCACCATCACGGCCCCCGCAAAAAACTGCGATGAAGCGGGTCCTCCTGCTCCCGAAACACTTGACTGCACCACACTGTTGTCCATTGTGAGGTCCGTATTGAGTAGGTACAGCGCGCCCCCATCAAAATTCGAAATATTGCCCACAAAACGGCTGTCGGTAATATAAAGCGAACCACGTGATGTCGTGAGCAAATCGAAACCGATGGCTCCACCACGCGATTCGCCAGCGCTATCGCCGTAATATGCGTTATTCGATTCAAATAAAGAGTGCGCCACACGAACCACGGGATTTGATATTCCAGCAGTGTGTGCACCTATGGCCCCTCCCACGGATGGAGAAATCGCAGAACCGACATTGTTATTACGAAAGATACAGCCTGACACATCCAAAAAGCTGTTATTCGTTAACGAGATTGCGCCACCATCCACTCTGGCACCGTTGTTTTGAAACAAGGTGTTCACAACAGTAACAGCGGTATTCAGGCCCCAAATGGAAATAGCACCGCCACCCTTAGTCCCTGTAACATCCGTGGTAAATGAACTCCCATTATTACGTAGATTCAGTGACTCCAAATACGCAGAAGAACCGTTCTGGGCCAAGAGAACAGCCCCCCAATCAGTCGCCTGATTGCCAATGGCTTGCCCACCACGCCAGGAGAGACTACTCTCGCCATCAAGGTAAATCGCGCCACCAGAACCTCCTGCCACACTGCCTGTTGCTGTATTGCTTGGCACAGTGCTTACGCATTCAATAAAATCGACATTTTCAAGCGATGCACTTACTTTATCTTCAATACGTAAACATCCACCACGTCCAGCATTCGTATTTAAATTAAGTCTCCCCGAACGAAACACCATATTTTTAATTGTCACATTGCGGGTACCCGAAGATGGAGTCTGCAGCGTCATGATGCGCGACAAGTAACGTCCATCGAGAATTGTTTTGCTTTCCGATGTTGCGGCATTGGGAAATCCACCCACAAAAGTCACTGAACCTGAGCCGGTAAGGGTTAATGAATCGTCTTTGGTGGTTGAGAGATCAGCCACTGAACGATTTAAAAAATGAACGCCGTTGGTTAGGCAAATAATCGTTTTATCTGCAATGGCTGGCGTGATTGCGCAAGTTGCTGCGCCTGTGACCACGGGTGCGGTGACGCTTGCGCATGTACTTGCTGTAAGTGTTCCTGAAGTTGCGGTGCATGTGAACGCGGAGCTGCATGTCTTCGATGTTCCTGTATTAAGAGAACCGCTACCGCAAGCACCAGTAACAACAGGAACAACAGTGGAAGTCGTCACCGCATTGCACGTGCCTGCACCGGCACACACAAACGAATTCCCTTGTGCGCCGCCTGTGCAGCTATACCCATAAAGGTCGGAAAAACGTTTAAATGGTACATCTGCATTTTTCAAATTGGAAACTTTGTATGTATTAATAGGATCAGGATTTGTCCCATCAGGCGTCACAATAAAATCACAATTCGCAACGGGTATCGGCGTGGAGGGTATTAATGACACCACCGAATGATCCGTCGCGGGAGCCACTGTCACAGTCACATCTTTGGTAATCACTGTTGCAGGCGAGGTGGTGCTGCGTGTGCACGTCACAGTCACGGTCGTGGTGGATGCAAAGCGGCCTGTGCCCGTAAAAGTCGTTCCACTGCGCGTCAAATCGCCGAGACCACTCGCTGTGCATGTATCACCCTCTACCGCACCATTGACCGTCGCGGTGATGGTCACGGGTGCAAGATAGGCAGCAGACAACGGTGTCATTGATGCGAATGAAAAAACATCGACAATGACCGACGATGATTTGCATGTCGTGTTATTCACTGTGCATGTTGCAGCATCATTCAACGTACTGCACTTAATCGTATACGTTGTTTTCACTGTGGGACTCGGGTCCAACAGTTGCGTTCCTGACGCCACCAATGAGGCACCTGCGTTGATTTTACACTCCGCAGCACCTGGCGCATTCCATACAAGCGTACTTGAACCACCACTCGTCGTGATGATGGACGGTGTCGCAGTAAACAACAGAGTACCTAAGCCCGATGCGACATATGGCAAGTACAGCTTTTTGATCTCCGTATCCGGATCCGTTGATTTATTGCCTGTGCAGGTGAGTGTTAAAACAAGCACAGAATTGCCGTTGGCGGCGGGTGCTTTGTACTTACAATTCGAGACCGCAATATTGTTCCCTGTAGCAGGCATACAACTCACTTGATTTGTGATATCGACTCTCGTCGAGCCATGATCGTCGCTCAGGGTGCAGCTGGTTTGTGCCAATGCGTTGAATGTTAACGTCAGCAAATCATCTGCTGTTACTGTCGTTTTACTCGCTGTAAATTCAGATATCGCCACAGTTGCATCCACAACAAGAGGGTCACTTGTTGCGGTCGGAGTGGCATTATCAAGTAGGCCTGACTGAGAAAAGCAGCCAAGCACAAAGGTCTTGTCGGCAGTAAATTCGTTGTATGAATGACCCCCCGAAGCGGGCAACGACTTTTTCACAAGAGCAAGCGTTGAGCTTGGTCCGGTTCCGGTTCGGGTGTACAAACGACATTCCGCTGCGTTGAGTGCAACCCATGTGAAATTTAACACCGTCCCTGCCCTAAACGCATGACTCACACTGGTCTCTTGATCTTGTACTTTGAACGAACTGATCGTCGTTGCACCGCCAGGTCCAGACAAATTGAATTCATCCGTAACACTTTGGCTATCCGCATTATGGCAGGTCAATTGCATGGTCAAAAAAGTTTTGGGGGTCACAACGATAGAGCCCGATGTGGCCGTGGAACCTGTAGCGGTGGTGGCCGTGACAGTGTACAAAGCGTCACAAGAAACCTCCCCTCCCCACACACAACCATTGCCACGTATTTCACATGCAGTGGCGTTTTCGACCTGCCATGTGACAGTGTAAGGCGCTGGTTGGGTCGTGGACTCGAATGTCGTAATATGTGGAGGATCGCCTATTCCTGCAGCTTTACAAGCAACGAGCCCAAGCACTGAAAACGAAACAAGAAGCGACTTACGAACAAAACCCACCATACGAAACCTCCGCACAGTCTCTAGAGTCTCATAATCCGGAGGTGATTTCTTGGATTTTTATGAGTCGATTTTGTCGAAAACATCTCACATATCGCACATCATGAGAGGCGTCGGGTATGTTTTGAACGATTGTCCAGCGCCCACCCCACACGAAATGGCATGATGGACCCCCACCGATTGCTTCACAATCGACTCCCCCTTTGCTTAGCAAAAAATGGAGTGTCGCTACAGCATCTAAACTCCACTTCGCGCAAAGCGCGAGGGGGAGTCGCTGAGCGCAGCGAAGCGGTTGGGGTGCGAGCTATAATACCGGCGCGGGAGTGCGCCGCTCAAACATCTTCAACACCTCAAACCATCCAATACTCAACACACCCGCGGCAAAACAAAGTGCAACATCATCGGCATGCAATGGCGCAAACCGAAACAGTCCACGAAAAAACGGTGTGTAAAAAATAACACCCAGAAAAACAACGCCCATGCCAACAACCCACCACAATGTTTTATTGGGCACACGCAACGTTTCCCAAAATGAGCGATGCCATGAACGATTCACAAAAATCAACGCAAGATTGGCAATCACAAGCGTTGCAAACGTCAGTGACCGCGCTTCAAATTCGCCTTTATTCCGATAAAGCGTAAGAAGAAAAACAACAAGCAACATGGCGAGCACACTCGCACCTTGCAAAAAGCTCAACCCCAACAAACGTTTCCCAAACAGAGGCAATTGGGGATCGCGTGGATCACGGTGCATCAATGCAGGATCCGCCGGCTCAACCTCAAAAACAACCGAGCACGCAGGCTCAATAATCAAATGCAAAAACGCCACGTGAATAGGCATCAACACCATGGGAAGATCAAGCAACACAGGGACAACAGTGATCCCTGCAATAGGCACGTGAATAGCCAAAATATAGGCCATGGCATTTTTCAAATTATCAAAGATACGACGACCAAGTCGTATAGCTTCAACAATCGTTGAAAAATCGTCGTCGAGTATCACGAGGCCCGAGGATTCACGGGCAACGTCGGTTCCGCGCCCACCCATCGCAATACCAATATCTGCGGCTTTTAAAGCAGGTGCATCGTTCACACCATCACCCGTCATGGCAACCACATCGCCCCGTGATTGCAGCGCACGCACCACACGTAATTTTTGTTCAGGTACCACGCGGGCAAACACGTTGACCTGCTGCAATCGTTCTGAAAGTTCAACATCGTTCATAGCATCAAGTTCAGCACCGGTAAGAACGTCATCCGCACGCGCAAGACCGACTTCTTGCGCGATACGCATCGCCGTACGCGGATGATCGCCTGTGATCATCACCACACGAATGCCCGCCGCATAACACGACGCAATCGCGCTTGGTACCATGGGGCGAATGGGATCAGCCAACCCCACAAGACCTACAAATTCAAACGGGAAATCGTGTTGCACATCGGGCAACGTCCCCATTTGAAATGTGGATTTTGCCACACCAAGGACACGCAATCCCTCCCCTGCCATACGCTCTGCATGCACACGCAAAGCCTGTTCTTTTTCGGGTGTGAGATGACACAGATCTGCAATCGCTTCAAAAGCACCTTTGGCCGCAATCACGTGTTCTACGCCATCAGGCGCCACCCAGACATGCGATAACGCCAGAAGCGCATTGGACAAAGGGTATTGTTTGACGAGTGTCCACTGTGGATGCAAATGTTCTGTGTCCGATAACCTACGTTCCCCCAATGCGTTAAACGCTTTTTCCATGGGATCGAACGGATCGCGCTGACTTGCCAGGATCGCGTATTCCACAAGTTCATGAACAAACTCAGGAAGTGTTTCAGTCTGTTCGGATGTGATGTCAAAAAATTGCCCTTCGGCAAACATTTTTCGCACCGACATTTTATTTTGTGTCAACGTGCCTGTTTTATCAACACACAAAACCGTGGCAGCGCCTAATGTTTCAAGCACAGGAACACGCCGAACAAGCGCTCCTTTGCGTGAAATGCGCCACGCACCCAATGCCAAAAAAATCGCGAGCACTGCCGGAAATTCGTTGGGCAAAATGGCCATGGCAAGCGTAAGACCCGATAGCAAGCCATTCAACCAATCGGCACGCAACACACCATAGGCCACAATCACAATCGCGCACAACGCAATCGCAACAATCGCAATCTGACGCACAAGACGACTTGTTTCGCGCTGAAGCCTGCTTGCTTCAGGCGCCACCGTAAGCAGCGCTTTGCCGATACGTCCCATTTCGGTGTGACTGCCCGTGGAGAGCACTTGCGCTACTGCCTGCCCTTGCGTCACCAAAGTGCCCGCAAAAACAAAAGGAAGATCATCACCACCAGGACGTCCCATGGCCATGACGCCATCCCATGCTGTTTTACGAACAGGAAGCGATTCACCCGTAAGCAATGATTCGTCGATTGATAAATGATCGCATGAAACAAGTGCTGCATCGGCAGGCACACGATCGCCTTCGGAGAGCACCAAACAATCTCCACGCACCACATCGCGGCCTGCAATACGCGACCGTCTTCCTTCACGCACCACAAGCGCACGAGGACTTGATAAATCACGCAATGCCTCAAGTGCACGCTCAGTTTTTTGTTCTTGATACAGCGTAATCACCGCCACCATCACAACAAAGCCCAAAAGAATTGCAGCCTCTTGATGGTCGCCTAATAAAAAATAAATCACGCCGCAGACAAGAAGCAGCAAAAACATCGGTTCTTTTAAAACACCCCAAACAAGATCCACGAATGTTTGCTTGCGGCTTGAAGGCAGTTCGTTATGCCCTTCCGTAAGAAGACGTTCAGCCGCTTGGGCTTCGCTGAGGCCTTTCTTGGGATCCAATGGTTCAGACATGGTCATGTCATCCTTTCCTAGCATCTCTTCTCTTTAAAGCGTATTATGCAATCAAAATATTATTACCACGGAGAACACCTATGAAAATCAATATCGGTATCGAACCTAAAAAACGGGAAGAAATTGCCGCAGGTCTGTCACGTGTCCTTGCAGATACCTATACACTCTATTTGAAAACACAGAATTTTCACTGGAATGTCACAGGTTCTAACTTTTCGAGTCTTCATCTTATGTTTGATGCACAATACAACGAGCTCGCCGCTGCGGTCGATCTCATTGCCGAACGCATTCGTGCATTGGGTTTACCCACGCCTGCCACTTTCAACCAGTTCATCGCTTTATCAAGTATCAAAGAGCAAGATGGCGTACCAAGTGCCGAAGACATGATCCGATTTCTCGTGGAAGGGCATGAAACCGTCACGCGCACCGCGCGAGATGTATTCTCAGTGGCAGATCACGCAAATGATCAACCCACATGCGATTTACTCACACAACGCATGCAAACCCATGAGAAAACAGCGTGGATGTTGCGAAGCCAGATTGACTGATACTTATGGCGCAGCAAGCTGCACCTCTACGCTTTTTTAGGCCGCCCCCGACGTTTTGCTTTGGGCTTGGGTGCCTCGTCCAGATCCAAACCAAACAACGATGATAAATCCTCATCATCCAAAATATGGTCGGCATGGGGTTCATGGATCGTTAAAGAGAGACCTTGCGCGGCTTGTGCGATGAGATCCTTGGCATCTACCTTGCGCAATTCAAAAATCAATTCAGGTTGTGCATCAAGCCGTGAACCCACGCCATACAAAACAGCCGCCACATGTTTGCACATGGTGGCCCAATCAGGACAGTTACAACCAAATTTCAAATCATCGCCACCCGGAAATAAGCCTGTCTTTGGCTGACAAATGCGTTCCATCACGCCATCGGAAAAACGCCCTTGCAAAAGTTCAATCAATGAACTGATGGCCCCCGCACAATCGCGGCGCAATGCATCCCAAATCGCGGTTTGAACAGGTTCTACTTTCACGGTCACTTTGTACAAAGACGACCCACTCACGTAAGCCTTCACCACACCCTTGTTGATTTGAAGATCAACCACCGAGCCATTGCGCACATACGTGCGACCGCGCGGCAAACGACTTTCTGCGTCGCAATATTTTTCAAGATGATCGCACCATGCCTTGCCCCAAAACGTCTTGGCAATTTTTTTACCCTCGATCACCACAGGCGAAACGGGATGGCCCACTTTTTTGAGATTTTCCATTTGTTGCATGGCATTGCGACGCCGTTCAGCCACGGACACATAGGCACCCCATCCACCACCGTAATATCCCATGGGTTACTCCTTAATCGCACTGCCGAGATCAAGCGCCACCAGACGCAGTAAATCGTCATCATTCATTTCGGTAAGATTGATCTCCGAAGCACCTTCCAAAAGATCGGTCGAAAGTTTTTTCTTCGATTCGATCAATGCATCGATTTTTTCTTCAATCGTCCCACGGCACACAAATTTATGGACCAAGACATTTTTGGTTTGCCCAATACGAAATGCGCGATCGGTGGCCTGATTTTCAACCGCAGGATTCCACCAGCGATCAAAATGGATCACATGGGATGCGGCAGTGATATTAAGGCCAGAACCACCAGCCTTCAGCGACAGTACAAAAAATGGAATCGATTCATCCTCTTGAAAGCGATTCACCAAGGCTTTGCGATGGGCAACCTGCGTACCACCATGCAGCACAAGCCCTGGACGCCCAAACACGTTTCCTAAAAACGACGCAATGGGGTCGACCACTTCTCGAAACTGCGTAAACACCAACACTTTTTCTTGCTTGGCGGCAATCACCTCGCACAACTCACGCAGACGATCCCATTTTCCACTATCGTCTGAAGCCCAAACGCCATCACCCAACCATTGCGAGGGATGATTGCAGATCTGTTTAAAACGCATCAACTAGGCCACTACAAGGCCTTTTCGCTTGATGCCTTCGACTTCATCAAGTTGCTTGGTCAATTCTTTGACGGCCTGTTGGTAGAGTACGGCCTGCTTGTGACTTAACTGACAATAGGCTTTCATCTCTGTTTTATCGGGCAGATCGGAGATCACCGATTTATCGTTTTTAAGACGACGCAAAATATAAGGCCGCACCAGTGAGCGCAGCGGCCCATAGGGATTATGGGGATTGTTTGCAATTCGTTTGGTATATTCCGTAAAGGCTTTGGCTGATCCCAAGAGTCCTGGATTGATGAAATCAAAAATTGACCACAGATCGCCCATACGATTTTCAACAGGCGTACCCGTGAGTGCGATCCGCGCATGAGCTTTGAGCTTTTTAACTTCGCGCGTTTGTTTGGCACCTGGATTTTTAATGGCCTGGGCTTCGTCGATAATGACAATATGCCATGGCGTGCTCACGAGCCATGGAAGTCGCAACAGCGATCCGTAACTTGTGATCACAAGATCCACATCCGAAAGTTCTGTTAATGACGCGTTGGAACCCAAAGAACCATGCGCGATCATAAATTTAAGGCTCGGTGCAAATTTTTCGATTTCCGACGCCCAGTTGCTAAGCAACGATGCAGGCGCCACAAGCAAACTTGGTTTTTTTCTTTCTAACACAAGGAGCAACGCCAAGATCTGAATGGTTTTTCCCAAACCCATGTCATCTGCAAGGCATGCCCCAAGGCCAAGCTTCGCAAGCAAATGAAGCCACTGCACACCCGCGTGTTGATAGGGCCTTAGTGTCCCATGCAATGCAGCGCCCGGATCGACGTGAGAGAGTCCCTCAGGCGAACGCAGTCCCTTCAAAATGTCAGCAAGCCACGGCCCCGCCACCACACCCGACCATTCGGGATCGGCCGCATTGTTTGCGGCATCGTTCATCAAATCAGCGCCAGCAATCATGCGCATGGCTTCAGCAAATGAAAGCCCTCCCCCATGCGCAAGACTTTCCGCTTCTTGAAAACGTTCCATCATGCGCGACAGGCGTTCGGGATCCACTTCGACCCATTGGCCTCGGATCAAGGCAAGCCCCTGGGTGCTCGCTAAAATTTCTTTGATTTCGGCGTCCGTGAGTTTCTCGCCATCAAGCGTCATCTCCATCTTGAAATCGAGAAGCGCATCGGTGCGTAAAAGCGACGGAGCGGAAGCCCCAACGGTGGCGGTCACCTTGGCGCGCGACGGTCTTCCTAACTTCCATGAAACCGGCAAGCGCACGACCACACCTGCGCGTTCCAATTCAGGGATATCGCCCAGAAATCGAAATGCATCCGCAGCCGTCCAGCGCAAGGGATGAAAAACTTCACCGGCATCCACCATGTATTTTAACCACGCGCAATAACCGGCTGCGCGTTGCACGGGGAGCAAAAGCGACAGCAGCTGATCTTTATTGTCGGCGCCCGCATATTCGCGCAGCGCTTGACCCAGAGGACGGTGTTGGGCTTTCCCTTGCGACGATAAACGATCGGTGTATGTTGCAAGAAAAGCAAACGGTGTTTTTTCGTCTTTGCGATTTTCTGCTAGATTAAAATGTACACGTCCAACAACATGCCATGCAGGATTGAAGTGTTCTAAAAATTTTTGAACGGTTGTGTTCGCGGCCGAAAATTCTGCGATCAGTGCATGACCGAGTTCACGCCAAAGCGCACGCAACATATCGGGTGTGATGTATTCAGCACCCGGCATCAACGGTGCGGACAAAACCCAGGATCCTACATTGGCTGGAGGATCCAGCAGTGCAACATCAGACAAAGTGCATAGGATCGTGATGTACTGGCTTGCAAACTCGCGCCAATAGGCAAAAACAGGCGGAAGCGCTTGACCTATTTCGCCGGCCCCAAGTCGTAACAATCCGTGTCCTGCACCGCGATCAAACGCGTGCTTGATGCGTGCGCAAAGCACAGGCTCTAAAGAAACAGCATCGTCTGACGCAATCAGAATAAGTCGGCCATGGGGGGTAATACATGGGGTGAGGTGGAGATCTGAGCTAAGTGCGACCATGAAATGGACCGCTTTAGAAAAAAAGTGGCTCCCCAGCGCGGACTCGAACCACGGGCCAGGTGATTAACAGTCACCTGCTCTACCAACTGAGCTACTGGGGAACAAATATTACAGAGCGGAGTCTTTGTACCACACCGAAGTGTTGCGTCAAGTTAAAATATCCCCCATTAAACCCTCAAAAGCACCGTTTTCACGCATGTATAACAACATAAGAACATAGTACGTAGGTAAGCTCCTTCCCATGACCGCCCAAGTCGCCACCCATGGAACCCTGGACCTCGGTACCGTTGCAACCCGCACGTTTCCCTGGACCATGGCGCCCAGCACCCTTGCACCACTGCCAGGGCATGCCCAAGCACGTGACAGTTATACGCTTACACGCGACCACCAAGCCTTCGGCCCCCAGATAAATCGTGTCAAAACGTGCCCTACCTGTAATGCGGCCTTTTCGAGCCACACACCGCTTTCTCCGAAGCATCCACCGCGGACTCTCGAAGACCTTTTCCACACGAAACTCGATGCCCTACCCATCCAATACAACGGCCCCGCCCTGCAGGCCTCATGGGCATTGCAAGACGATGGAAGGATCACGATCCAAAAACCACCCCCGCCCGCCCATGCCAACGACCCCCGCCACAATGGAGAACTTGTAAAATTTGTACCTTGGACCCCTGATTTCAGAGGCGAAAACCCTAAGCTCCACACATGGGTAACAGCCCAAGGCTGTCTCAGCTTTGGGGACAATGGAGAGGGAAAACCCCTGTTTTGGGCCCTCCAAACACCTGTGGGCACTTCGATCCTGGTCGACAAATCACCAGGCACCCAAGAGCCTGTGATTTTGGCATGCGGTGAAGATGTGTGGGCCGATACAACACCCGGTGCGGGACTCAACGGACCACTTGCCGTCATACTCGGACTTCCTCAGTCCCACGACGCTTCACAAACATTTGAGTTGCCTACGCCCACAACATTTGCTGCAAACATCAATTGGATGGCGGATCAAGCAGCACATGTCTTGGCGTTTATGGACGCAAACAACAATGCTGTGCCGCCACATTGTGATTTTGGTAACATGACATTTGAAGAAATTAGGACTGCAGCACACGCATGGGCAGATCTTAAAGAGATCGTTTATCCTGCACCAGGCAATGTTGATGCAGAAACATTTTTTAGAATTCTCGCCGATGGAAAATTCGTATTGGGCGATCATCAGAGCCTTGTGCACGATATCATGGCCCATTGGTATTTTTTCATGCTCGCTCCAAGATCACGTGCCATGCTCACGCAATGCCTCCAATACGAACTTGCATTGCAACAGCGCATGCGAGAAAAATTCAACCTTCAAGAGGACGCTAACTTTCATCATCTCTCAGAAGGACGAATCAAATGCATCGCACAACATGCCGATCTGATCACAGGCCGTTTTGGACTCCAGATCCATGACAAGCTTTGCACTGACAACGTTCTGCGCAAAGCAAACAAGCACCATGCCGCTGAAGTCATCGACAGACTCATTGCGTTCCTGCGTTCATGGGAGCTCGACGTAGCACCGAATATCCCCACTGCAGATGCTTTCAAGCAAACACTTTATGAAGAGTACGATAATGCATTGGCCACATCCCACATGCTCAGCCAATTCGCAGAAGGTTTGCCTCATGTTCGTAGTACATTTCAAGAAAGTACGTAAATAAGATGAGTGCAATATTACAAAGTGGCACTATCGCCCTCGGCACCGCAGAGGTCCATCCGTTTCCATGGAGAATGTCACCAAGCACACTGCCACCTTTGCCAGGAAGCGATAAACCACGCGACAGCTATACCCTCACACGTCTCGGTGTAGAAGAAGGTTGGAGCCCGGATACCAGCCATGTCAAATCATGCAACCACTGCAAAGCTGCAATGACAACACAAACGATGCATCCGCTTGGTGGTACACTCCCTGAACTTTTAGGAAGTCAAGGCGCGTTGGCCATTCATTACAAAGGCCCTCCACTCCACGATGCATGTTGGATGCTGCAAGAAGACGGTTCGGTCGCACTCCGAATGCCTGAAACCAAAATATCGGGTGGCATTCGTCATGGTACATTGGCCATATTTACGCCATGGGACCACGGCAGTGAGCCCATCAAACAAGCATGGCTATCAGGCCAAACACATCATGGTTTCGGCGACGCGGGATCGGGGAAACCCTTGTTCTGGGCCATTCAATCATTCGGCGGCGCATGGGCGCCTCTTGCCGACAAAAGTAAACATCACAACACCATGCCAAACTGTGGCGAAGATGTCTGGGCCGATGAAACGCCAGGTTGGGGCTTAAGTATTCCTGTCTCCGCTGTATTCGGACTCCCACCCTACACAATCTTGCGTCATCGACCTGTGGATCTCACCGCCGTGATCGCTGAACGTTTCGATTTGGCAACCCCTGCAAGCTTTGCCAAAGGTGTTAACTGGATGGCAGATCAAGCTTCACTTGTTTTGGCTGCAATAAAAACCACCGGCAAAGTACCAGTCGATTGTGATTTCGGATCGATGAAACCCGAACAGATCCTTGCCGCTGCCGAAGCTTGGGCACGTCTTAAGGATATCGTCTACGTCGCTTCTGGCAATATCGATTCAACCGAATTTTTCAACGCCATCGCCGATGGGAAATTCGTATTGGGCGAAGGCACAAGCACCGTGCATGATATCATGGCCCACTGGTATTTTTTCATGCTCGCCCCAAAAACCCATGCCATGCTGGTACAATGCCTACGTTACGAACGCGATCTTCAAAATGACTATCTCTCTGATCCTGATGCCGATGATTTCGCAGAACGCAAAAGCATATGTAACGCACGCATCGACATATTATCGGGGAAAGCAGATCTCATCACCGGGCGCTTTGGTTATTTGGCACAGGACAAACTCTGCACGGCAGGTCATCTACGCCCCTTTGCTGCTGGAGCAGAAGAAACAATCAAGACACTGGTAGAAGCAATAGGACAATGGACACGCGACGACGACCCCATAAATCCCGAAGGCGCTTGCCCTACATATGAGAAGATACAAAAAACCTATCAAGAGGAATATGACAGCGTCCTTCAGGCCTCTCGTATGCTTAATGATTTTGCCGCAGGTCTTCCTGCTTTGCGCATCATAACGCGCCCAGAGACACCTCCCCGCATCATCCGAAACCTCAGCCACATCGCAAGCGATGGCGACTTTCAGCTCAGAGAGTCGCTATCTTACCTAGAAAAACCCAGCATAGAGACATGGGTCGATCTCACGGTTCAGCCTCGCTGGTTTCAAGATCTGATCGCGTATCGTTCAGCATAAAGCTCTGCGTGCCCCATCCAGCGTCCTGGCCCCCCTGGTGTCTCCGTGTGGACCGCTTGTTGCAATGCTTTTAAAAAATCATTGCGCGTCACCCACACCACACCCAATTTTTCGGTATGATCGTTGGCCGCTTGGGCATCCACAAACCAAATGCCCAAATGCTCAACCATGGCCATCAAGGCTGCAAAGGCCACTTTGGAGGCATTGCTCGCCCGATAAAACATCGACTCACCGGCGAACATCGCGCCGATTTGAATGCCATACAAGCCCCCCACCAAGGCTTCATTTTGCCAAACTTCCACGCTATGAGCATATCCCGCCTTGTGCAAAATACCGTAGCTTTCAATAAATTCGTCACCCAACCATTCGCCTTCATGGGCGTGTGCACTGCGGCATCCGCGCATCACATCCTCGAATGCTGTATCAAAAGTGACATGAAAATTGCCTTGACGAACCATGCGACCAAGTCGCGAAGGCAGTCGAACATGTTCGCGCACAAACACCGCGCGAGGATCGGGGCTGAACCACCGCGCCGGTTTTTCTGACCACGGGAACATCCCACGCACATAGGCTTCAAGCACAAGTTCAGGCGTGAGCTTCGGCGTTTCGATCACAAGTCCCGATGGATCGGCCGTGCGTGGATCGGGCAGCTTAAACATGCGCGCATCAAAATATTTACGATGGTTCATGATGGGGTCACGTGTTTACTGTTAACACTGCATTGCGTTAACACTTCCTCTTCCTAGATAACGCAATGCAGTGTTAACAGTAAACACATGACCCCTATTCGCGACATCATTCATGCATATCACGCGACACCCGACGAAGAGATCTGCCGTATGCGCATGCTCGCATTGTTAGAAAGCACAGGATCCTGCCGCCGAACACATTTCATTCCAGGACACTTCACCGCATCGGCCATTATTTTGTCACCCGACAAACTAAGCACGCTTTTGATTTATCATCGAAAATTGCAACGCTGGCTGCAGCCCGGGGGTCATATTGAAATTGAAGACGCAAGCATTGTCCATGCAGCGGCTCGGGAAGTTATTGAAGAATGTGGGGTCCACGTTGATATCAAGCATGCACGACTGGTGCACTTGGATATTCACACCATTCCAGAAACAAGCAAAGAACCTGCCCACGAACACTTCGACATACGCTTTGCATTTGTAAGCAATGACTGGGAAATGAAAGCCGGCGCAGAAGTAGAAAACGCACAATGGTTTTCAATCGCCGAAATAACACCTGATAAGCATGAAGCGTCGCTGTGTGCGGCAATTCAACGGGCGCGTATGTAAATTTCGGCGGTGTCCAACGTCACGCGATTTCTCGCGATATCTTCACCCACGCCACCCGCTAAAAATACGTCGCCATCCCCCAAAACAACCACCGCCGGTGCAATGCGTTTTTGAACAAGCGATCCCTTAGAGGCACGAATATCCAATGTACAACGGGCCAAATCAGAGACAGAAAGATGCACCGCATCGCCCAACGCTTCACCTGAAGATCCCAAACCACCGGCCAAAACCATGCCACCCGCAACAGGAACAACACCCGCCCAAGCACGGCCACGTTCGAGCGGCGTCTCAGAGCACACCGAACGTGATAAAGCGGGGCTTTGCGCATTCGTGAGCACCACATCCACGTGCGCACTCACAGCAAGAACGCGATCAGGGATGTTACCATTAAGTGGCAGCGATTCCGTAAAACCGCCTGCGATCAACAAAACACTTTTCGATGCATCAAACACCGCTGCCGGTGCCGTACGCGCATGCTGCAATTTAGGGCCATCCACCACACGGATCACCTCTTGCGTCACACCTTCGTTACGAACTTCTTCAATCACGATAAATTCTATGGAATCCACAGGACCCTCGGCCGATTGTCCACCTATCACAGCAATCAAACCATCACCCACAGCAACGGCCGTGTGGTAGGTACGTGCCACAGAAAGCGTAGGCCCGGCTTTGCTGCGTCCCGTACGTAAATTGATGATCTCTGTACTTGCATGGATCGTGTCACCCACATTCCCACCAATGATAATCACACGATCACCACGCATCACTGTCGCTGTATGATTGGCACGTTGCTCAACCATGGCGATCCCATCACCCACAAAACTGTTGCGCACGGGATCGTACACAGAGGCCGTACGCCACGTTTCTAAAAGTCCATCCGCGCTACCGTTCAATCGTCCTTGTCCGCCGGCAATCACAACAAGCCCCGAACTGCTCGTCGTCACCGTATGGTTGCGGCGCGCCCATCGCAGCGCGGGACCTGCCGTAAAGGCGCCCGTGCGTGGATCGAAAATTTCCGTTGAATCCCAAACCTGCACCGACGTCGGATTGCGTTGTTCGCCCCCCACCAACAAAACTCGGCCATCCTGCATCATGGCCCCCGACAAGGCACGCCGTTGCTCGCCCATATAGCTGCACAACCCAACTTGCTCCGTCGCATAGGTGGATTGAACAAATGCATCCGGTGCTCCCACCACCACGCCGATCTGCTTCCCTTCACTCTCGAAAAGATCGATACCGCCTATCCCCATGGCAAATACCGTTTCAGCCTGGGTTTCACCCGGCCTCGGCAACCCGTGCCCAAGAACCGTGATAACACTAAGATCGCCACCAGGTACCACATTCACATTTCCCGAACCTGCTGCATGGGAAAAGCTCGCCGTGGTTAAGCCATTGGGGCCACCCTTCACAGAAATTTCAATGGTATTGGCCAGTGGCACAAGAGGATGAGCCGCACTGCATGCATCGATCACACGTACGGAAACAGGATTTTGATCTTCAGCACATGATACGCATACGACACAAACAAGTGCCCATCTTATCGTCCCCACGATGCCTCCAAAGCCACGGTATCACCATGGCCTCTGCTGTCTTGAACCAAAAAATAACTGCCTATGCCAGCAGCAGCCCCTGCGCCAATACCCACTGCGGTCCAAAACCACCAGGTTTTCCAAAATGGTTTTTTGGATGCTTTCAATTCGGCGTGCACATCAAGATTGATCGCCCGATCATAAGTCCCCAACAAGGGGATCACAGGAGCGACTGAGGAACCTTCACTTTGTTGCAACAACGCCGTGGGTGGAACAACACCTGCAACTTTCGGTTCGATGGCCTCGGTCGATGCAGACCATGTGGATCTTGCAAATTGCACCACACGCATGCCTTCAGCACGCGACTCTTCCGATGCATGACTCGGCCATCCTCCCACCAAACGCGCCGTTCCGCGCAAACCTGGCCCCGTTGCGCCTATGGCCTCTTGTACACTCTTGGCCACGAGCGCTGCCGTTTTGGTGAGTTCTCCCAAGTTGCCCGCCTCATTGACAACGCGCATCGCTTGCCAATTGTCGCTTCCCACCTGGCCCACCAAACCGCCGATACTCACGCCACTATCATCACGGCCCACACCCACGATCACAAGCTTACGAAACGCACCGGAACGCAACGCATGATCAAGCAATGCCTGGCGCTGCGTCGGTGTCATTCTGTTTTCGCGTGCAGAGATGGCCGCAAGTTCTGCCACGCCATGGGCCCACGCATTGTTGATTTCAAGTGTGTCATCGGTGAGCACTTGCACGTGTTGGACATACGATAAATCACCCACCTGCAAACGCAGCACATGCCGACCCGGGATCACACCTTCAAGTTTGACAGGCAACAGGCCCAAGGGATGATCGTTCAAAAAAGCTTCGGTTCGCGGTAAATCGCTTGTGATCTGCAAAATCCCTGGTCGACTTCGCAACAACGAAGCTCTCACTTTGGAATAAATACGACTCAGCCCAATATCGGTGCCTACGTCAATACTTTCCCATTCAGGATTCAAACGTACCAACTGCGCCAAGGCCAAACGGGCTTCTTCTTCCTTGCCTTGACTGTAGTAACCAAGCGCCACATAGGCATACGCCTCACGCAACATGTCTACATTGGCAAGCAACTCAGGCGCATTCCAAAGCTCACGGATCACCGTTTGCAGTTTATCGACTGACTCATCAAATCGACGCTGAAGGACGGCCCGCTTGCCTTGTTGAACCATCGATTCAAGACCATGCCGTCGGCCTTCGCGCTGTTCACGAATGCCAGGATCAGCATCCCCCAAGACGTGGACCCCCACACCGCGCTCACGGAGATCCATCGCGAGCAATCGCGTCAATTCGTCCAAAGCCTCCTGGGACACCCCCCCCGTAATGGCTTTGGCATGAATCATCGCCACATCGCCTGCTTGCGCTTGAGTTGCCGTTAGAAGCAACCAACAAAGCAGACCAATGTTAAATTTCACGGGCATGGGCAACCTCCCCAAATGCTGGATCTTACACTCAGATACTCTCCCGGATCACGTTTGACCACCAGAAACATCAATAAGAGAGTATGTGGAAGATCACCCACGGCAAAGGACGCTGACGCACTCCATAACAACAAATGCACATGCTGTTTTGCTGATAACCAAAAGCTTTGATACCCTGCCAGTATGCGTCTCCCGCTCATTTGGCATCTGTTATGGCCTCTGGCTCTCACAGTCTTTGCATCTTCTGTGGCGGGCATGATCCGCGAACGTGGCATCCAAACCCATCTTGCTAGGATCCACGCCATTGATCGCGAAGAAGCACAGTTTCTCGCCGCCTCCGATCGTATTCTCAGGCGACACACCAGCGCCATGGAGCCTATGGCCGACATCAAAATGTATGAACACGACCTCGGCGTTTTGCTTGAACCCTTCCACAGCGATCTATTGAACAATGCCCACGCCCAGGTGATCACCGCACTGCGCATGAATGCCGATCTTGCGTCCGATGAAACAAGCCGCATCGACGAGCGCAATTTGGCCGCAGACGAACTCGCCGCCGCAAACGTCAATTTCGTAAGCCAGCTTACCCGAGTCACTTCGCAAACACTGCGCCGGTATTTCACAGCGCGAGAGGAACTCGCCTTACAAGGCCCCTGGATCACCGCAAGTGGTTATGCGGTCTTGGCCCTATGCGCCATGATGCTCACCATAGCCCATGGGCGGCGTTTAAGCCGACGCTTACGTGCACCGCAGGCTTTACAGCCTTATGCGAGATCGCCTGAAGAAACAGCACTGATCACATGGGCACAAAATCAAACACGTGAAGCCGCCACGCGCAATAGCGACGTTGAAATGGTCACCCAACAACGTGAGCGCGTCGAAGCCGGTTTGCGTCGTACCGAACGTGAGGTCGCACTTTTTCGATTGTATGTAGATAATCTGGTCAATAATTTAAATGCCGCAGTCGTTGTAACCGACATGCATCACCATATTACAACCGTGAATCGCCGGGCCCATACCTTGCTCAATTGTGATGCATCCATGATCGACGCCGATATTACGCAAACAACACTTGGGAAAATACTGGCACAACATGCCGATATTCCGATCACAACATTGCTTGATCTCGCCGAGGGATCCTCACGCCGTTTTGAGCGACTCGCATTCACAGATGCGGCAGGCAATGATGTCTTGGTCGATTTGCAACTTTCACCCTATATGGATGAAAGCGGCCATCCGCGTGGCTATTTGTGGATCGCAGACGATGTCACCGAAGCCGTGCGTACCAAAAAGCAATTGCTTGCAAGCGAACGTCTTGCTGCCGTAGGACGTTTGTCCTCGCAGGTGGCCCACGAAATTCGCAATCCACTGTCGGCTATTGGTCTTAACGCCGAATTGCTTGAAGATGATTTTGCAGCCTACGTTCCCGCCGAGCGACAGGACGAAGTGCTTACCTTGCTGCGCGCCATTGGTACCGAAGTTGAACGACTCACCGAAGTTACCGAAGGCTATCTGCATTTGTCGCGTCTTCCCCACCCGCAAATAGAAAGTACCAACACCAACGAAGCCGTATGCGATCTCCTTGCCATGCTTCGCGAAGAATTGCGCACCCATGGTGTCACCGTACGCATGCAACTTGCCGATCCGGCACCCCATGCCAATGCCGATCCCGGACAATTGCGACAGGCTTTGCTTAATATTGTGCGCAACGCACGCGATGCCATGCCCAAAGGCGGACCACTCATCGTCACCACGGCATCCCATCCAGATTGTGTGGAAATAACAATCGCCGATGGTGGCCCCGGTATGTCCGAACAAGAAGCATCACGGGTGTTTGAGCCCTTCTACACCACCAAACGCACAGGAACGGGCCTTGGGCTTTCACTCACCCATCAGATCCTGGATGAACATGGGGGAAGTATTCACATAGATGGGCATGGGGGACATGATGGCGGCGCACTTGTGAGACTGCGCCTACCCCACGCGACATCATAATTTTCAAGCAAAAATGACCACTTAGAAAAGCGCACCCTTACCGCCTTGACACCCACTATCCCCACGCCCAAGATTTGAAGAATCACCGAGGTACTGCATGTTTATGCAGAGAAACATCACTTTGAAGAACGGACTTCACGCCACGTTACTTCAGCAACCGCACCTGCACAGTTGCGCCATCGGCGCGTACATCCGTGTTGGTTCGCGTGACGAATCGCCCGAACAATGGGGACTTACGCATCTTCTCGAACATATGCTCTACCGTGGCTCCCGCGATTATCCGAGCACCGCAACCCTTGCCGCCGTCTTTGAAGGCTCTGGCGGCGCCTTGGATGGCGCCACATGGCGTGATCACACAAGCTTCACAGTGAATTGCCACCCCACACGCATTGCGCCTGTATTGTCTGCGCTGGCCGACATGCTCATTACGCCACGCTTCGTAGAAATCGATATCGAAAAACATGTGCTCGACGAAGAGCTCGCATCCGACATCGACGAAGACGGTCACGACATCGACATCACCAACATTTCACGCAAAGCCGTTTGGGGCGAGGATCCCATGGCAAGGCGCGTGGGTGGTTCATCCGACGTGATCCGCAAACTTACCGTCCACGATCTGCGTGCCCATCACGGACGCTATTACGTCGGCCATAACATGGCTTTATGCATCGCAGGGCCATGCGATCTTGATAGCCTTGAAACCCTCGTGCACCATGCCTTTCATGGGTTGCCTGCGGGCTGCACGCAACCTGCCCCCACATTGCCTGTATTTGCGCCCAAAGGCCCAGTGCTCACACGCAAGCACGAAGATACGGGACAACTTGAAATTTTACTGACGTTCGACGCATTGCCCGATACCCATCCGATGTTTCCCGCCATGCGTGTTCTTACCAGTGTCCTCGACGATGGCCTGAGCACCCGTTTGCAACAAGCGGTGTGCGATCGTACCGGACTGGTTTACGATCTCACGTCGGGCCTTGATTGTTATCCGGATGCAGGCCTTTACGACATCGCACTTCGCGTGATGCCCAAGCGTGCCATTGCTGCGGTGCAAGCCACCCTTGAATCGCTACATACACTTTGTCGTGATGGCATAAGCCAAGCTGAATTTGAACAAGCCCGGCAACAATGTCTTTACGAACTTGAATTTCGCATGGATTCCGCAAGCGATTTGGTTGATACGTTTGGTGCTGGGCTTCTTTATGCAGCGCCAGGTTCCCTTGCCGATCGTATGGCCACACTGCGTGCACTCACACCCAACGATCTCCTGACGGTCGCGCGTAGTGTTTTTCAGAGCCGTAATGTGCACGCCACCGTCATGGGCCCTATTCGAAAAACCCAGGCGCTCAAAATCAAGCAGCTTTTGGAACCCTTCCACGCACAGCCCGAACTGTTTGATCGACAAGTCGCGTAAACGATGCATGTGTTCTTGTAGGGGCGGTTCGTGAACCGCCCTGTTTGCATATTACAAGCGCCGCAAGGGCGGTTCGCGAACCGCCCCTACAAGAAGCGCCCTTACAATAAAAAAATTACGAACTGCACGACAACATCGAACACCCCGCACGATGCTTTGCCCATTCGGGTCTCAATTGCGCATAGCGTTCATGCTCGGGTTGTTCATCATAAGGATGCTGTAATATTTTCGCAAGCACGTGGATATGGCTAAAATCACCATTTTCGGCATGGTCGATCGCTTCTTGGGCAAGATAATTCCGTAAAACATATTTGGGATTCACGGCATTCATACGGGCAACACGCACTTCATGCGATTCAGCATCAGCCAAAACACGACCACGATAGGCCGCGTACCATCGCGCCACTTTTTCACGATACGACGCATTCAATCGGCTCGGTTGATACGATGACGACACCAACATGGCCATGCATGTATCATCACATTCTTGCATCACATCAAGATGTGCAAGCGCACGAAACATGATCGTCATATCGATTTCGCCATCATAAAGTAATTTCAAAAAGTCCGTCATCAACGCAGCATCATCCTCGCCTTGATAGGATACAAATCCCAACTTGGCGGCCATCATGGCATCGCCCTCTTGGCTGTATACGTCCGCAAATATTTTTAAACCTTCGGATAACACATCCGTATTTTCAACAAGGGGTGCTATCGCACGCGCCAGTTGTCCAAGGTTCCAGTAGGCAACCTCCGGTTGATGTGAAAAGCGATAACGCCGCCCTGTTTTATCGGTAATATTCGGCGTCCAGTCAGGATCGTAATTTTCCATCCAGCCATAGGGACCATAATCGATCGTTAAACCGAGGATCGACATATTGTCTGTGTTC